>WBZL01000168.1_pt1 | contig 70197 bp, 55 predicted proteins | sample 5204291 | NCBI WGS metagenome assembly WBZL01 (sample SAMN12344345, study PRJNA552823) | activated sludge metagenome | biome: Activated sludge suspended growth; feature: Nitrification reactor; material: Wastewater; isolation source: activated sludge from nitrification reactor of wastewater...
CGGCGCTGATCGGCGCCGACCCGATGCGCCACGAGCAGCTGTGGGAGAAGCTGCACTGGCTGCTGACGCCGCGCGGCCAGTCCGGCTATGCCAGCCACGCCATCGCCGCGATCGATCTGGCGCTGTGGGACCTCAAGGGCCAGGCCCTCGGCCAGCCCTGCTGGCGTCTGCTGGGCGGGGCGCGCGCGCAGGTGCCGCTGTACGCGACCTTCGGCTTCGCGTTCTTCGACCGCGACGAACTCGCCGAGGCCGCCCGCGCCTGGGTGGCGCGCGGCTTCACGCGCCTGAAGATGACCGTCGGCCATCACGCGCTGGCACGCCGTGACGAGCCGCGGCCGCTGGCCGGCGTGATCGCCGAGGACCTGCAGCGCGTGCGCGCCGTGCGCGACGCCGTGGGGCCCGGCGTGCAGATCTACCTGGACGCCAACTGCGGGCTGGACCTGCTGCACGCGCAGCGCCTGGCGCAGCAGGTGCAGGAGCTGGACATCAGCTTCTTCGAGGAGCCGGTGGCCGGCAACGACGTGGCCACGCTGGCGCAGCTGCGCGCGCGCACGAGCATCCCGCTGGCCGCCGGACAGAACGAAGGGCAGGCCAGCCGCTTCCGCGAGCTGCTCGTGGCCCAGGCGGTGGACGTGGTGCAGCCCAACGTCTGCATCACCGGCGGCTTCACGCAATGCGCGCGCATCGCCGGCATGGCCAGCGCCTTTCACGCCGGGTTCGCCAACGGCGGGTCGTGGCCGTTCCACAACATGCACCTGCATGCCGGCCTGGCCCACGGCGGGCTGGTCGAGTACCACTCGGTGGCCGTGGACTGCTGCACGCAGGTCTTCGACCACCTGCCGCTGCCTCACGAGGGCCAGCTGAGCCTGCCCGACACACCCGGGCTGGGCTTCGCGCCGAACCGCCAGCGGGTGGCGGAACTCGCCCGGCGCCCGCTGTCGCGCGGGGCCGGCAAGGCCTGACCCGACCTCTTCCGACACCACCAGGAGACACCCATGACCATGACCGCTGGATCCGTCCGCCGCCGAGCCCTCCTGCTGGCCGCCGCGGCCTGCGCGACCGGGGCCGCCGGCACCGCCGCGGCACAAGGCTTCCCCAGCAAGCCGGTGCGCATCTTCGTCGGCTACTCCGCCGGTGGCGGGGTCGACGCGATGGCGCGGCTGCTGGCCACGGGCCTGGCGGCCCAGCTCGGCCAGCAGGTCATCGTCGAGAACCGTGCCGGTGCCTCGGGGATGATCGCCGCCGAGGCGGTGGTCGGCTCACCGGCCGATGGGCACACCTTGCTGCTGGGCGAATCGGGCCTGCTGATCGCCAGCCTTCTGCGCCCCGGCCGCGGGGTCGATCCGCTCAAGGCCATGGCGCCTGTGGCCGGCCTGTTCGTGTCGCCGCTGATGATCGTCGCCAACAACCAGCTGCCGATCCGCAACCCGAAGGAGCTGATCGCCGAGATCAAGGCGCACCCGGGCCGCTACTCGTACGCCACCTCGGGCATCGGCACCGTCCACCACCTGGGCTTCGAGATGCTCAAGGGCCAGACCGGCAGCTTCGTCGTGCACATCCCGTACCGCGGCGCGGCGCAGATCGTGCCCGACGTGATCGGCGGCCAGGTGCCGCTGGGCGTGGTCAGTGCCACCGCCGGCATCTCGCAGGCCAAGGCCGGCAAGCTGCGCGGCGTGGCGATGCTCAGCCGCACGCGCCTGCCGGGCGGCGAGGACGTGCCGCCGCTGGCCGACGCGCTGCCCGGCTTCGACGTGGCGCCGCGCCTGGCCCTGCTGGCACCGGCCGGTACGCCGCAGCCGGTGATCGATCGCCTGAGCGAGGCGGTGCGCAGCGTCCTGACCGATCCGGCCACCCAGCGCGATGCGCTCAAGCAGGGCGCGCTGACCGCCTACCTGCCGGCGGCCGAGCTCGGCCGCGACCTGGCGCGCGAGTCGGGCGACTGGGCGCGCACGATCCGCGACCGCGGCGTCAAGCTGGACTGAACGATGGAAGCCACCACCCGGCCGTGCATCGGCCTGATCGTGCCGCCGGCTGCCGGCGAGGTGCCCAAGGACGCCCAGCATCTGTACGGCGAGCGCATCCGCTTCATCGCCCGCGGCGTGGGCATCGGCGGCGTGTCGCCGCAGGGCTTCGCGCCGGTGATCCACCGCATCGTCGACCTGGCGCGCGAGCTGCGCGACGCTGGCGCGCAGGCGATCTCGCTGATGGGCACCTCGATCAGCTTCTACCGCGGCGCGGCGCTGACCGAGCAGCTGCGCCGCGAGCTCGAGGACGCCACCGGACTGCCCTGCACGACGATGAGCCACGCCGTCGTGGCGTCGCTCAAGGCCCTGGGCGTGCGGCGCGTCGCGGTGGCCACCTCGTACATCGACGAGCTCAACGACAAGCTGGTGGCCTACCTGACGCACGAAGGTCTGGCGGTCACGGCGATCGAGGGCCTGGGCCTGACGGCCGTGCGCGACGTCGGGGCGGTGACGCCGCGCACGCTGATCGAGCTCGCCGAGCGCGTGGTGCAGCGCGACCGCAGCGCCGACGGCGTGTTCATCTCCTGCGGCGGGCTGCTGACGCACGACGTGATCGAACCGCTCGAGGCGCGGCTCGGCCTGCCCGCCACGGCCAGCTCGCCGGCCGGCTTCTGGGACGTCGTGCGCGTGGCCGGGCTGGACCCGGCGGCACGGGGGTTCGGACGCCTGTTCCGCCTGGCGGCGTGAAGCGCCACCGGGTTGCGACCCCGTCCCGTCAGCGCGGGAGCAGGCAGGCCGGTTAGACTGCGGCGAACGACACCAGGGTGCACGCGGAGCCTGCGGTTGGGCTCCATGCCGGATGGCCGGCCACCGCACCCGCAGGAGACAACGCGCAGTGCAGCCCACCAACGTGGCCGACCCGGCCTATTTCCACAAGGTCGTCGATTGCCAATGGGCGTGTCCCGCCCACACCCCGGTCCCCGAATACATCCGCCTGATCGCCCAGGGTCGTTTCGACGACGCCTACATGGTCAACTGGGTCAGCAACGTGTTCCCGGGCATCCTCGGGCGCACCTGCGACCGACCCTGCGAGCCCGCCTGCCGGCGCTCGCGCGTCGAGGAGGCCAACGCCGAGAAGCCCGAGCCGGTGGCCATCTGCCGCCTCAAGCGCGTGACGGCCGACTTCAAGGGCGACGAGGTGCGCGCGCGCATCCCGCGGCCGGCGGCGCGCAACGGCAAGAAGGTGGCCTGCATCGGCGCCGGGCCGGCGTCGCTGACGGTCGCGCGCGACCTGGCCACCCAGGGCTACCAGGTGACGGTGTTCGACGGCGAGAAGAAGGCCGGCGGCTTCATGCGCACCCAGATCCCGCGCTTCCGCCTGCCCGAGAGCGTGATCGACGAGGAGGTCGACTACATCCTGCACGGCGGCGTGGAGTTCAAGAGCGGGCAGCGCATCGACTCGATGCGCTCGCTGCTGGCCGAGGACTGGGATGCCGTGTTCGTGGGCTGCGGCGCGCCACGTGGCCGTGACCTCGACATCCCCGGCCGCCAGGAAGCCGCCAAGGCCATCCACATCGGCATCGACTGGCTGGCCTCGGTGAGCTTCGGCCACGTCACCGGCGTCGGCCGGCGCGTCATCGTGCTGGGTGGTGGCAACACCGCGATGGACTGCTGCCGCTCGGCGCGGCGCCTGGGCGCCGACGACGTCAAGGTCATCGTGCGCAGCGGCTTCGAGGAGATGAAGGCCTCGCCCTGGGAGAAGGAGGATGCCATGCACGAGGGCATCCCGATCCTCAACTACCACGTGCCCAAGGCCTTCGTGCACGACAACGGGCGCCTGGTGGGCATGCGCTTCGAGATCGTCAGGGCGGTCTATGACGACAAGGGCCGGCGCAAGCTGGTGCCCACCGGCGCGCCGGACGAGGTCTACGACTGCGACGAGGTGCTCATCGCCGTCGGCCAGGAGAACGCCTTCCCGTGGATCGAGCGCGACGCCGGCATCGACTTCGACGAGTGGGGCCTGCCGGTGCTGCACGCCGAGTCGCTGCAGAGCACGCTGCCGCGCGTGTTCTTCGGCGGCGACGCCGCCTTCGGGCCCAAGAACATCATCACCGCGGTGGCCCACGGCCACGAGGCGGCGGTGTCGATCGACCGCTTCCTGCACGGCGAGGACGTCACGCAGCGCCCGCCGCCGCACGTGAACCTGATGTCGCAGAAGATGGGCATCCACGAGTGGAGCTACGACAACGCGCCGGTCAACGACGAGCGCTACAAGGTGCCCTGGGCCAAGGCCGAGCTGGCGCTCAAGAGCATCAAGGTCGAGGTCGAGCTGGGCTTCGACCTGGCCACCGCCTTCAAGGAGGCGCAGCGCTGCCTGAACTGCGACGTGCAGACGGTGTTCGCCGAGAAGCTGTGCATCGAGTGCGACGCCTGCGTCGACATCTGCCCGATGGACTGCATCACCTTCACCGGCAACGCCGAGGAGTCGGTGCTGCGCACCCAGCTCAAGGCGCCGGCGCACAACACCGGGCAGGACCTGTACGTCAGCCACCCGCTGAAGACCCAGCGCGTGATGGTCAAGGACGAGGACGTCTGCCTGCACTGCGGCCTGTGCGCCGAGCGCTGCCCCACCGGCGCCTGGGACATGCAGAAGTTCCTCTTCAACACCACCAAGGCGGGCCCGGCCTGCCGCGACACCACCCCCCGGGCCCAACGCGTCGGAGCCGCCGCATGAACCGCATCGAAGCCGTCAACGACTTCGTCGTCAAGTTCGCCAACGTCAACGGCTCGGGCTCGGCCTCGGCCAACGAGCTGTTCGCCAAGGCCATCCTGCGCATGGGCGTGCCGGTCAGCCCGCGCAACATCTTCCCCAGCAACATCCAGGGCCTGCCCACCTGGTACGAGGTGCGCGTGTCCGAGGCCGGCTGGCTGGGCCGGCGCGGCGGCATCGACATGATGGTGGCGATGAACCCGCAGACCTGGGACCAGGACGTGCGCGAGGTCGAGAGCGGCGGCTACCTGTTCTACGACAGCACGCGGCCGATGCCGCCGAGCGCCTTCCGCGAAGACCTCACGACCATCGGCATGCCGGTCACCGCGATCTGCAACGCCACCTACGAGGACCCGCGCCAGCGCACGCTGTTCAAGAACATCATGGTGCTCGGCGCGCTGTCGGTGCTGATGGAGGTCGAGCCCGAGGTCATCGAGAAGCTCTTCACCGAGCAGTACCGCGGCAAGGAGCGGCTGCTCGAATCGAACATCCGCGCCCTGCACGCCGGACGCGGCTTCGCCAAGGACCACCTCAAGGCGCCCATCGGCCTGCGCGTGAAGCGCGCCGACGCGGTGGGCGAGCGCATCTTCGTCGACGGCAACGCCGCGGCGGCACTCGGCTGCGTGTACGGCGGCGCCACGGTCTGCGCCTGGTACCCGATCACGCCCAGCTCATCGGTGGCCGAGGCGTTCCAGAGCTACTGCAAGAAGTTCCGCCACGACCCGGCCACCGGCGAGGCGCGCTATGCCATCGTGCAGGCCGAGGACGAGATCGCCTCGATCGGCATGGTCACCGGCGCCGGCTGGAACGGCGCGCGGGCCTTCACCGCCACCAGCGGCCCGGGGGTGAGCCTGATGACCGAGTTCATCGGACTGGCCTACTTCGCCGAGATCCCGGTGACCATCATCGACGTGCAGCGCGGTGGCCCGTCCACCGGCATGCCCACGCGCACCCAGCAGGCCGACCTGATCAGCAGCGCCTACGCCAGCCATGGCGACAGCAAGCACGTGATGCTGCTGCCGCAGGACCCCACCGAGTGCTTCGAGTTCAGCGCCACCGCGCTCGACCTGGCCGACCGGCTGCAGACGCCGGTGTTCGTGATGACCGATCTGGACATCGGCATGAACCAGCGCCTGTGCCACCCGTTCCAGTGGGACGACAGCCGCAGCTACGACCGCGGCAAGGTGATGACGGCCGAGGAGCTGGAGGGCGGCAAGGACTTCGGCCGCTACAAGGACGTCGACGGCGACGGCATCCCCTGGCGCACGCTGCCCGGCACCCACCCCACCAAGGGCAGCTACTTCACGCGCGGCACCACGCGCGACCCCTACGCGCGCTACTCCGAGGCCGGGCCCGACTACCTCTACAACGTGCAGCGGCTGCTGAAGAAGTTCGCCACCGCGGCCAAGCTGGTGCCGCAGCCCGAGGTGCGCGCGGCGGCGCGCAAGACGCGGCTGGGCGTCATCTACTTCGGCAGCACCGCGCCGTCCATGGACGAGGCCCTGGTGGCATTGGCCGAGGACGGCATCCACCTCGACGCGATGCGCCTGAAGGCCTTCCCCTTCCCCGACAGCGTGGCCGAGTTCATCGACAGCCATGCGCATGTGTTCGTCGTCGAGCAGAACCGCGACGCGCAGATGCGCACCCTCCTGATCAACGAACTCGAGCTCGACCCCGCCGGCCTGACCCCGGTGCTGCACTACGACGGCACGCCGATCACCGCCCGCTTCATCACCGCCGCGATCACCAAGCACGTGCACGCACTGGCCGTCGCGCCGCGCCGCGAACGGAACGCCGTATGACCTACATCACCAAGCCCCGCCTGCACCATCCGACGCTGCAGACCAACAAGGTCGGCTACACGCGGCGCGACTACGAAGGCAAGGTCTCCACGCTGTGTGCCGGCTGCGGGCACGACAGCATCTCGGCGGCCATCATCCAGGCCTGCTGGGAGCTCGACATCGAGCCGCACAGGGTGGCCAAGCTCAGTGGCATCGGCTGCAGCAGCAAGACGCCCGACTACTTCCTCGGCGCCAGCCACGGCTTCAACACCGTGCACGGCCGCATGCCCAGCGTGCTGACCGGCGCGGCGCTGGCCAACCGCGAGCTGCTGTACATGGGCGTCAGCGGCGACGGCGACTCCGCCTCGATCGGCCTGGGCCAGTTCGCGCACGCCATGCGGCGCGGCGTGCGCATGGTCTACATCGTCGAGAACAACGGCGTCTACGGCCTGACCAAGGGCCAGTTCTCGGCCACCGCCGACCGCGGCAGCAAGAGCAAGAAGGGCGCGGTCAACGCCGACAACCCGGTCGACCTGATCGGCCTGGCGCTGCAGCTCGGCGCCACCTACGTCGGCCGCGGGTTCTCGGGCGACAAGGCCCAGCTGGTGCCGCTGATCAAGGGCGCCATCCGCCACGGTGGCGCGGCCTTCCTCGACATCGTCAGCCCCTGCGTGGCGTTCAACAACCACGCCGGCAGCACGCGCAGCTACGACCACGTGCGCGAGCACAACGAGGCGGTCAGCCGCATCGACTTCATCGACCTGGCCCGCCCGGTCACCGCCGAGCCGGCACCCGGCGCGATGATCGAGCTGCCTCAGGCCGACGGCAGCGTGATGCGCCTGCGCAAGCTGCACGAGGACTACGACCCGACCGACCGCGTCAGCGCCCTCAACCACGTGCAGGCGCACCAGGCCCGGGGCGAGGTGATCACCGGCCTGATCTACGTCGACCCGGCAGCCAGCGACCTGCACGCCGCGCTCAACACCGTGCCCCGGCCGCTGAACTCGCTGGCCGAGGCCGACCTGTGCCCCGGCGCGGCCACCCTCGCCAAGCTCAACCTGTCACTCCGCTGAGGCGGGACGCCCGACCGTCCCTGCGAGTGATCACGCGGGGCGCCCGGCCTCCAGCGCGTCGTCCAGGCCCGCCACCAGGTCGCAGAGGTCGGCGCGGACGCGGTCGATCGCCGCGTCGAGCGCCGCGCGGTCGACCGGGGTGGCCCGGGTCAGGCGCTCCAGCTCGCTGAGCTCGCCGGCCAGGGCCGTCGCGCCCACCACCGAGCACGCGCCCCGCAGGTTGTGAGCCGCGCGGGCGACGGCGTCGGGCTGCGCCAGTCCCTCGCTGCCGGGCCAGGCGGCAGCACGGTCGCGGTACTGCTCGGCGAAGCGGTGGATGACGCGCTTCAGCAGCTCCTCGTTGCCGTTGGTGTGGCGCAGGGCGGTCGCCGGATCGATCCCGTCGATCGATGCCAGCCCCGCCTCCAGCGTGCGCGGGCCAGGCGGGACATCGGTGCGCTCCACCGCACCACGCGGGGCGTCCGCCGCGGCCTGGTCCGTTGCCCGCGGCGACAGCCAGCGCAGCAGCGCGCGGTACAGCCGCGCCGGCTCCACCGGCTTGGCCACGTGGTCGTCCATGCCGGCGGCGATGCAGGCCTCGCGGTCCTCGCCGAAGGCGTTGGCCGTCATCGCGATGATCGGCAGGCCGGTGCCGAATCGGCGGCGCGCCTGGCGCGTGGCTTCGAGCCCGTCCATCACGGGCATCTGCACGTCCATCAGCACCAGGTCGTGGCCACCTTCGGCCAGTCGCTCGAGTGCCTCCACGCCGTTGGCGGCCAGGGTCACCCGCAGCCCGGCCGCGTCCAGCAGATCGACGGCGACCTCCTGGTTGACCGGGTTGTCCTCGGCCAGCAGGACGCGCCGGCCCGCGGCGGCGTCCCGCAGTGCGTCGGCCGCCAGTTCGTCGGGCGAGGGATCGGTCGACAGGGGGCGCGCGGAGGAAGCCGGGACCGGGCGGTCGAGGTGCATCGGTGCCGTCGGCGGGTCCGCGAGCGCACCGCCGACGGCACGCACCCACACCGTCAGCGTGAAGGTCGAGCCCACGCCGGGGGTGCTGTCGAGCTCGATGTCGCCGCCCATCAGCCGCGCCAGGTGTCGCGTCAGCGCGAGGCCGAGGCCGGTGCCGCCGAAGCGGCGCGAGGTGGACGCATCGGCCTGCGAGAAGGCCTGGAACAGGCGTCGCTGTTCGTCCGCCGCGATGCCGATGCCCGAGTCCCGCACCACGCAGCGCAGCTGCACGCGCCCGTGCTGCGCCTCGCGGACCTCGACGCGCAGGTGCACCCAGCCCTGGCGGGTGAACTTGACCGCGTTGCTGAGCAGGTTGATCAGCGCCTGCGACAGGTGCGTCGGATCGCCCAGCAGCCGCTGCGGCAGGCCGTCGGTCTGCACCTGGAAGGCCAGGTTCTTGTCGGCGGCCAGTGGCGCGATCATGTCGACCACCCCGGTGATCAGCTCGGTGGGATCGAACTCGACGTCGTCGAGCTCGAGCTTGCCGGCCTCGATCTTGGACAGGTCGAGGATGTCGTTGATCACCTGCAGCAGGTGGCGGGCGGCGCCGCCCACCTTGTGCAGCCGCTCCTGCTGGGCCGGGCTGCCGCCGTCGCGCGCGATCAGGTGGGTGAGCCCGATGATGGCGTTGAGCGGCGTGCGGATCTCGTGGCTCATGTTGGCCAGGAAGGCACTCTTGGCGCGCGTCGCGGCCTCGGCCTCGTCGGCGCGGCGCGTCAGCTCGGCGTTGGCGCGCTCGAGCTCCCGCTCGGCGGCCTTCAGCGTGGTGACGTCGGTGACGACGACCAGGAAGCCCTGCATCACGCCGCCGACGCGGTGCGGCACGTAGCTGGCCAGCAGGTGCACGTCGCGGCCGTCGGCGTCGGTGGTGCGGCGCTCGAAGTCCTGGCGCTCGCCGGCCAGCGCGGCGGCGATGCGCGGGTGCGCCTGGCGGTAGTCGTCGGGATCGAAGACCTCGCGCGCGTGACGACCCAGCACCGCATCGGCATCTCGGTCGTAGCCGGCCAGATAGGCCGAGTTGGCAAAGCGGCACACCTCGTCGCGGTCCCAGTAGGCCACCATCGCCGGGATGCTGTCGGCCACGCGTCGCAGGAAGTCCTCGCTGCGCGCCAGCGCCGCCGCCAGGCGCTCGGCATCGCGGCGCGCGACCGTCAATTCGGTGATGTCGGTGGACAGGGCCAGGAAGCCGTGCACCCGGCCCTCGCGCGCGTCGGGCACGTAGTGCACCTGGCGCACGCGGTGGCGGCCGTCGGAGTCGACCGCCTCGCGCACGAAGGCCTGCGGCCGGCCCTGCAGCGCGCCCTCGACATGCCCTTGCAGCGTGCCCGCGTAGTCCGCGCCGAAGACCTCGTCGAGCGTGCGTCCCAGCACCGCCTCGGCGGCCATGCCGGTGCGCTGCATGAAGCGGGTGTTGACGAAGCGGCAGCGGCGCTCGGTGTCCCAGTAGGTCAGGCGGGCGGGGATGCTGTCGGCGACCATGCGCACGAAGCGCTCGGCCTCCGCCAGTTCATGGAGGGCGGACTCGATGCGCGCGCGCGCGCGGACGAGCTCGGTGACATCGGTGGCGATGTAGAAGTAGCCGCTGACGCGTCCCGAGCGGAGGTCGGGCAGGCGGTGGCCCCAGAAGTGCGAAGTCCCGCCGTCGCGATGGGGCAGGGTGAACTCGGCTTCGACCACCTCGCCCTGCAGCACGCGCTCGATCGCGTCCCGCTCGCGGTCGACGAACGCCTGCCCCAGCACGGCAGCCATCGGCTGGCCGAGCACCTCGTCGCGGTGCCGGCCGATCCAGTCGAGGTACGCCTGGTTGACGAAGCGCAGCCGCAGGTCGACGTCCCAGTACGCCAGCAGCGTGGGCTGGTTGTCGGTGACCACGCGGGCGAACGACTCGGCCTCCGACTGCGCCAGCAGTGCCGCTTCGAGCGCCTGCGTGCGGGCACGCACCTGCTGCTCGAGATGGTCGCGGTGCTCGACCAGCTCGAGGGCCTGCCGGTGCGACTCCGTGACATCGGCGAAGGAGACCACCGCGCCGCCGAGGTCGAGCCCGGGCCCGACCTGCAGCGGCTCGGCATTCACGCTGAGCAGGCGCAGGCCGCGATGCGGCGTGTCGATGCCCACGATCTGGTCGCGCTGGGCCTGCTGCAGGCTCAGGGCCCGATGCAAGGGCCAGTCCTGCACCGGCAGGAGGCCGCCGTCGGGCCTGAGCAGCCGCCAGGCGTGATCGTCGGTCCCGCGCTGCAGGATCACCTCGGTCGGCAGGCCCAGGATCTCGGCCGCCGCCGGGTTGCAGTCGAGCACGCGTCCCTGCCGGTCGCAGACCAGCACCCCTTCGGTCAGGGCCGACAGCGTGATGCGCTGCAAGGCGTCGCTGCGCGCCAGCTGGCCCTGGGCGCGGCCGCGCCGCTGCTCGGTGCGCAGCAGGCCGGCCCCGATGCCGGCGAGCAGCAGCCCGGCCACGACGAGCGTGGCGTTGAACAGGTTTGCCATGCGCTGCTCGGCGCTGCGCCCCTGCTCGCGCAATGTCGACTCGAAGCCGTCGATGCGACGCTCCAGGTCGTGCAGCAGCAGGCGGGGCGGCAGGCGCGAGCGCTCGTCGCGTGCGGCCCCGGCGAGGCCGCCGCTCAGGGCTTCGATCTGCGCACGCAACGCGATCCCGCTGGCCGACAGACCGGCGGCCTCGCCGAGGTCCTGCATCGCCTGCGCCGCCTGGCGCAGGCGGGCGATGCCGACGCCGGTCTGCCAGGGCGAGTCCGACGGCCCGCCGAGCTCGAGATGCAGCACGCCATGGTGCAGGTCATCGCGGGCCAGCATCAGTTGCTGCATCTGGACGGTGGTCTCCTGGTTGCGCTCGAGCTGGGCCACGTGGGCCGCGAGGATCGCTGCGCCGGTGAAGGCGACCGCCAGCAGCGTGGCCACGATCCAGCGCCGCGCGGTCGACTGGGTGTGGTCCACCTGACCGGCCAGGGCCCGGCGGTCAGGCGCCATCATGTGCACCCTCGGGCAGGTCGGCGCGGCCGAAGCCGAAGCCCGCCAGCGCCTGCAGATGGTCGTGCGAGCCGATGTAGGCGGTCAGTGCCGCGTCCACCGCGCCGCGCAGCGCGCGATCCGCCGGGCGCAGGGCCAGGGCGGTGTGGTCCACGCGGGCACCCGGATTGATTGCCTCGATGGCCTGCAGCGCGACGTCCGAGGCGGCGGCCATCACGCGCACGCTGGGCAGGGACAGGGCGAGCGCGTCGACCGTGCCCTGCACGACGGCAGACCGTCCGCTGGCGGCATCGGGGACCGTCAACAGCGCATGCGCCGGCCAATGCGCGGCCAGCACGGCTTGTTCGACCGAATCGGCCAGGACGGCGACGCGGACGCGGCCACCCGGTGGCGGCTCGCGGTAGCTGTGCAGCCCCTTGGGATTGCCGGCGGTGGTCAGCCAGCCCGGCCGCACCTGCAGCGTCGGCTGGGTGAACGCCACGCGCCGGGCCCGCTCGGTGGTGACGAACAGGCCCGCCGCGACGATGTCGTAGCGCCCGGCCAGCAACTGCGGCAGCAGGCTGTCGAACTCGGTCAGCACCCATCGGGCCGTGACACCCAGCGTGTGGGCGACGGCCCGCGCCACGGCCGGAGACTCGCCGTCGACGTGGCCGTCGGGACCGACCGTCACGTAGGGGGCTTCCACCGCGCATCCCACCCGCAGCACGCCGGAGCCCTGGACGCGTTGCAACGAGGCGTCCCGGCTGCGCAAGCCGAACAGGCCGGCGGCAGCGGCGGCCCCGGCGGCCCCGAAGGCCAGCATCCATGCGCGGCGACGATTCAACGGACGGGTTCCAGGGGAAGTCCCAGCGGTTGCGCAACGCCCCCGGGGGGGACTCGGCGGTGCCTGCCGGGGGCGGCGTCGGACCGAGTGTAGGCAGCCAGGGTTGCCCCGATCGGCCGATGCGTCACGAGTCAATAGGTCCCTACGTGACGGCGTGACAAGGCCCCGCTGCGCCGTGGCCCGCGAGCGACGTCCAGCGACCGGTCAACGCGTGGCGGAGCCCGGCACGCCGGTGAGCTGGCGGGCGACCGAGCCCTTGATCCAGGTGCCGATCAGCGGTGCCCTCTCGGCCACCGCCAGCACCGCCTGGCGCGCCAGGCGGGGCAGCCGCCGCTCGTCGGTGAACAAGGTGACGATGGCGTTGGTGCCCAGCCAGACCGGCAGCGTGGTGCGGCGATGCTCGCGCTCGTAGGCCTGCAGCGCGGGCCCGGCGCCGGGGTCGCGTCCGCCCCGGCGGGCCGCGGCCAGTTCGCGGGCCAGCACCTCGACGCCATAGAGGCCGAAGTTGTAGCCGTGTGCGGTGACCGGGTGCATGCCGACGGCGGCGTCGCCGATCAGCGCGAAGCGCTCGCCGACGAAGTGCTGCGCATAGGTCCCCACCAGCGGGTAGTGATGGCGGGGTCCCTCGGCCGTCAGCGCACCGAAGCGGCCGCCCGACTGCTGCTCGATGCGCGCCGCGAAGGCGTCGTCGGGCAGTTCGAGCCAGCCGCGGGCCTGGTCGGTCGAGGTCGTCACGACGGCCGACAGGCGACGCCGGTTGAGCGGCAGCAGCGCCAGCGTGTTGCCGTAGCGGAAGCACTCCCAGGCCACGCCGCCGTGATCCTGCGTGTGGGCGACGCGCCCGACCACGACGCTGCGGCCGAAGTCGTGCATCGCCGCGCCGATGCCGGCCATGCGGCGCAGCGTCGAGAAGCGGCTGTCGGCGGCCACCACCAGCGCGGCGCTCAGGCGCCGGCCGTCGGCCAGCTCGAGCGTGGCGCCGCTGCGCTCGCGGCGCAACGCCGAGACGGTGGCGTCGAACTGCAGGCTGACTGCCGGCCGGGTGCGCGCAGCGGCCAGCGCCGCGCTGCGAATCCGGTGGTTGGGTACCAGCCAGCCCAGCGGCCCGGTCGCTCCGCCATGCTCGGCGGCGAAGCGCAGCGTGCGCGGCGAGTCGCCGTCGAGCACGCGGGCCTCGTTCAGCGGCGCCACGTCGTCGGCGGGCAAAGCCGACCACAGGCCGAGGCGCTCCATCACGCGGCGCGCGCGGTGCGTCAGCGCGATCTCGCGGCCGTCCTCGGCGGGCTGCTCGATCGCCGCGACGCCTTGCTGTTCGAGCACCTGCACCGCCAGGCCGGCATCGGCCAGCGCACAGGCCAGGGCCAGGCCGGCAGGCCCGGCTCCGACGATCAGGACTTCGGCATCGTGGGTCACTGGCGCACCTTCGGAGGCGCCCCGCGGACTTCGCCCGTCGGGCGGCCGCGCGGGCTCATGACCGGGCAGTGTGCCCGGCATCGGTGCGCCGCGGCTTGACGGCGGTCAGCGCCGGCCGGCCACGCGCGAGGGCAGCACCAGGCGCACCGCGGCGGCGCCGATCAGCACGAACAGGGCCAGCGCCCAGACCTCGTAGGGCAGGCCGAGCAGGTCGACCTTGGCATCGGCGCACGATGCGGTGGCCATGAAGACCTCCGGGAAGCGCGCATCGAGCCCCAGGTTGCCGATGATGCGGTCGGCCAGCGTCAGGTCGCACGAGGCCGAACTGGCCGCCACGAAGTGCAGCCACAGCGCCGCGGCCACGCCGCTGGCGGCCAGCAGCAGCACCACCACGCCCAGTCCGCGCCGCAGCAAGCCGAAGGGCAGCAGCGCGCCGAGCAGGGCCACCAGGCCGATCGCCGCGAAGATCGCCCGCTGCAGCACGCACCAGGGGCAGGGCTGCATCTGGTAGACATGCTGCGACACCAGTGCCGCACCCACCGCCGCCGCCGAGATCGCGGCGATGCCCAGCAGCAGCGGGGTCTTGGGGCGCATCACGCCACTTCGGCGATCAGCTCGATCTCGACGCAGGCGCCCAGGGGGATCTGGGCCACGCCGAAGGCGCTGCGCGCATGCGCGCCCACCGGCGCGCCGAACACCTGGCCCAGCAGCTCGGAGCAACCGTTGGCCACCAGGTGCTGCTCGGTGAACGTGGGTGCGCTGTTGACCAGGCACATCAACTTGACGATGCGCGTGACCTGGTCCAGGTTGCCGACGGCGGCCTGCAGCGTGCCCAGCAGGTCGATGGCGATCGCGCGCGCCGCGGCCTTGCCCTCCTCGGTGCCCAACGTCAGGCCGAGCTGGCCGACCCAGGGCTTGCCGTCGCGGCGTGCGATGTGACCCGAGATGAACACCAGGTTGCCGGTGCGCACGAAGGGCACGTAGGCGGCGGCCGGCACGGCCACGGGCGGCAGCGTGATGCCGAGTTCCTGGAGGCGGGCGGCGATCGACATGGCAGGGTCCTTGGTGGGTCCTCGGTGCGAAGGCGCCGGATCCTACACTGCATGCATGGGGGGAGCTGCCGACGCTGCGGGTGCGCCGCCGGGCCGGTTCACGGGCCGGCCGGTGGATCGGGCGGGCGCGCGTGGGTGCGCCGCCGCGACGCCGGGGCCCGCAGGCCTGGTCGGCGCGATGCTGGCGGCACTGTCCGGCACGGCCTTGCAGCTCCAGCAGGCGGCCTTGTGGTCGCTGACCGCCTACGGCGGCTGCGTCGTGGCGGGCGCGCTGGTCGTCGTGGGGATGGTCGTGGGGATGGTCGCGCGGGCGGGCGTGCTCGCGGGCACCACGGGGCGCCTCGGCTGGGGCGGCGGCGGGTGGCCGACGGGCGCGATGGTCGGGTCGGTCGGGACGGTTGCCCCGCTCCGGCCGCGACGCAGCCAGCGCCGCGCCGCGTTCGTCGCGTGGCTGCTGGCCTGGGGGGCGCTGGCCTTCGGCGCCACCGGCTGGCGCGCCGCCGAGCGCCTGGCCGATACCCTGCCGGCCGAACTGGAGGGTCAGGACCTGCAGCTCGTCGGACGGGTGGCGCGGCTTCCCCAGACCACGCTCGCCGGCACCCGCTTCGTCTTCGAGGTGGAATCGGCCCGGCACCAGGGCCGCGCGGTTCGTGTGCCGCCCCGCGTGTCGCTGGGCTGGTACCGCGGTCCCGATGCCGAGGCCTGGCTGCGTGGACCCGAGGCCGACCTGCGCGCCGGGCAGCGCTGGCGCCTGACCGCACGCCTGCGCCAGCCGCATGGCCACCTCAATCCGCATGGCTTCGACCTCGAGTTGTGGCTCTTCGAACAGGGCATCGGTGCCAGCGGCTACGTGCGCTCGCGCGCCGGCGCGCCGGCGGAGAAGCTCGACGACGCGGCCGGCGCTCCCGTCGAGCGCTTCCGCCAGCGCGTGCGCGATGCGATCGACCAGGCGGTACCCGACGCGGCCGCGGCCGGCGTGCTGGCCGCGCTGGCGATCGGCGACCAGGGCGCCATCGATCGTGCCGACTGGGACCTGTTCCGCACCACCGGCGTGGCCCACCTGATGTCGATCTCGGGCCTGCACGTGACCATGTTCGCGTGGCTCGCCGCCGCGCTGATCGGGCGCCTGTGGCGACGGCTGGGTGCGGCGATGCTGTGGTGCCCGGCCCCGGTGGCGGCGCGCTGGGGAGGCCTGGCGCTGGCCGCCGGCTACGCGGTGCTGGCCGGGTGGGGCGTGCCGGCGCAGCGCACCGTGCTGATGCTGGGCACCGTGGCCGTGCTGCGCAGCGCCGGGCTGCGCTGGCCCTGGCCGCTGGTGCTGCTGAGCGCGGCCGTGGTCGTCGCGGCGATCGACCCCTGGGCCCTGCTGCAGCCGGGCTTCTGGTTGTCGTTCGCGGCCGTCGGGCTGCTGATGCTGTCCGATCGCGGCCGGCCGCCGCACGGCGAGGACGCGTCCGCGACCTGGCCGCGCCGGGCCTGGCTGGCCGCACAAGGCGCGCTGCATACCCAGGTGGTGGCCACCGTCGGGCTGACGCCGCTGACGCTGGTCTTCTTCCAGCAGGTGTCGGTGGTGGGCTTCGTGGCCAACCTGGTCGCCATCCCGACCGTGACCTTGCTGATCACGCCGCTGGCACTGCTGGGCATCGTGGTGCCGCCACTGTGGTCGCTGGGCGCGACGGTGACGGCGGCGCTGCTGGAGTTCCTGCGCGGGCTTGCCGCCTGGCCGCTGGCCGTGTGGACGGCGGCCGCGGCGCCGGCATGGGCCACGCTGGCCGGCCTGCTGGGAGGGGCGCTGCTGGTGATGCCGCTGCCCTGGCGCCACCGGCTGCTCGGCCTGCCGCTGGTGCTGCCGCTGCTGGCGCCGCCCTTGCAGCATCCGGAGCCCGGGCGCTTCGAGCTGGTGGCGCTGGACATCGGGCAGGGCACCGCGGTGCTGGTGCGCACCGCGCGCCACCTGCTGGTGTACGACGCCGGCCCGCAGTACTCGGCCGAGTCGGATGCCGGCCAGCGCGTCGTGCTGCCGCTGCTGCTGGCGCGCGGCGAACCGCACATCGACACCCTGGTGCTGAGCCACCGCGACAGCGACCATGTCGGCGGGGCGGCATCGCTGCTGCGCCACGCCCGCGTGCGCTGGGTGCTGAGCTCGCTCGACGAGGCGCACCCGGTGCGCGCGCTGGACGGCGTCCCGCACGAACGCTGCGCGGCCGGACAGCGCTGGCACTGGGACGGCGTGGACTTCGAGATGCTCCATCCCGCGCCCGATGCCGATCTGCGCGCCGCGCGGCCCAACACGCTCAGCTGCGTGCTGCGCGTGGCCGGCACACGGGGCAGCGCGTTGCTCAGCGGCGACATCGAGGCGGCGCAGGAGGCGGCGCTGGTGTCGCAGCATGGCGCTGCGTTGCGCACGGACGTGCTGCTGGTGCCCCACCACGGCAGCCGCAGCTCGTCGACGGCGGCCTTCATCGAGGCCGTCGCGCCACGCGTGGCGGTGGTGCAGGCGGGCTACCGCAGCCGCTTCGGCCATCCGGCCCCCGACGTGGTGACGCGCTACCGCGAGCGTGGCGTCGTCGTCGTGCGCAGCGATGCCTGCGGGGCGTGGACGCAGTCATCCGACGGCCTCGGCCACTGCCAGCGGCGCCTGGCCGCGCGCTACTGGCATCATGGGGCAGGGGCGCAGGCCGCGGGTCCGGGCGCCGAGTGATCCGTTCCGGGCACCCGGCAGGCCGGCACGGCCGGCTCGAACGGCGGATGGGAGCCGGCGCAGCGGTCGAGGTCGGCGCGTGAAGTCCGCCAGGCTTGGCCCGGAGCTTGCAAGCCACCTGTCACCGCCATCCGGGAGCGAAGCACCGTGTCCATCCATGTCGCGCTGAACCATGTCACGCACTACCGCTACGACCGGCGGGTGGGGCTGTCCCCGCAGGTCGTGCGCCTGCGTCCGGCGCCCCATGCACGAACCCCGATCCTGAGCTACTCGCTGCGCGTCGAGCCCGGCGAACACTTCATCAACTGGCAGCAGGATCCGTTTGCCAACCACCTGGCACGCCTGGTGTTCCCCGCCAAGACCACCGAGTTCAAGGTCACCGTCGACCTGGTGGCCGAGATGTCGGTCATCAACCCCTTCGACTTCTTCCTCGAACCCGAGGCCGAGACCTTTCCCTTCACCTACGACGCCGACACGGCCCGTGACCTGGCGCCCTACCTGGCCAGGTCGCCGCTGACGCCGCGCTTCAAGACCTTCGTCGACAGCATCGACCGCCAGCCGGTGCGCACGATCGACTTCCTGGTCCATCTCAATCAGCGGCTGCAGCGCGAGATCCGCTACCTGATCCGCATGGAGCCCGGCGTGCAGACGCCCGAGGTGACGCTGGTCAACGCCTCCGGCTCGTGCCGCGACACCGGCTGGCTGCTGGTGCAGACGCTGCGCCACATGGGGCTGGCGGCGCGCTTCGTCTCGGGCTACCTGATCCAGCTGCGGCCCGACGTCAAGTCGCTCGACGGGCCGTCGGGAGCCGAGCACGACTTCACCGACCTGCACGCCTGGTGCGAGGTGTACCTGCCCGGCGCCGGCTGGGTCGGTCTGGACCCCACCTCGGGCCTGCTGGCCGGCGAAGGGCACATCCCGGTGGCCTGCACGCCCGAGCCGTCCACGGCGGCGCCGGTGTCGGGAGCCGTCGAGAAGTGCGAGGTCGAGTTCTCGCACCACATGCAGGTGACGCGCATCTACGAGAGCCCGCGCGTCACCAAGCCCTACACCGACGCGCAATGGCAGGCCGTGCTCGACCTCGGCCACGAGGTCGACGAGGTGCTGGCCGAGGGCGACGTGCGGCTGACGATGGGCGGCGAGCCGACCTTCGTGTCGGTCGACGACCGCGACGGTGCGGAGTGGAACACCGACGCGCTGGGACCCACCAAGCGCGGCTTCGCCACCGAGCTCGTGCACCGCCTGCGCGAGCGCTACGGGCAGGGCGGCTTCCTGCACTTCGGCCAGGGCAAGTGGTACCCCGGCGAGCAGCTGCCGCGCTGGGCCCTGTCGATCTACTGGCGGCGCGATGGCCAGCCGTGCTGGAACGACCCCTCGCTGTTCGCCGACGAGCGCGTGGCGCAGCACCACACCACCGCCGATGCCCAGCGCTTCCTGCTCCGCCTGACCGAGCGGCTCGGCCTGGACACGCGGTACGTGCAGCCTGGCTACGAGGACACCTGGTACTACCTGTGGCGCGAGCGGCGCCTGCCGGTCAACGTCGATCCCTTCGACTCGCGGCTCGACGACGAGATGGAACGCGCCCGGCTGCGCCGCGTGTTCGCGCAGGGGCTCGATGCGGTGGTGGGCTACCTGCTGCCGCTGCGCCGCGAGTGGGTCGCCGACAAGACCGGGCCGGGGGGGCCGGTCCCGAGGATCCAGGGGCCGCAGTGGATCACCGGGCCCTGGTTCGTGCGCGACGAGCGGCTGTACCTGATCCCCGGCGACTCGCCGATGGGCTACCGGCTGCCGCTCGACTCGCTGCCCTGGGCCAGGCCGTCCGAGCGCCAGGGTGTGCACGAGCACGACCCGTTCACCGCGCGGCCACCGCTGCCCCTGGCCGCCGCGCTGCGTCGCCAGGGCCTGGGCTACGACGCCCACCGCGTGGGCGGCGGCTTTGCCGAAGGCGGAGCCGTCGGCGTCCAGTCCGGCCCCGTCGACGATGGCCGGGCGGACCTCGGCGACGCCGCTGTCGCCGACGCCGGCCGCGACGCGGTGGTGGACGGCCTGGGCGGGAGCGGTTTCGCGCCGCACGGGCAGGGCCTCGGCTCGCCCCACCGCCCGGTCGCGGCGCACGACGTGCCGGCCGATGCCTACCCGCCGCGCTTCGTGTCGGCGGGTTGGCTGACGCGCACCGCGCTGTGCGTCGAGGTGCGCGATCCGCAGCGCGCCAACGGCCCCAAGGCCGAGGCCGAGCGCGGCGGCGTCAGCGGCGTGATGTACGTCTTCATGCCGCCGCTGGAGCACCTCGAGGACTACCTCGAGCTGCTCGCCGCGATCGAGGCCACCGCCGCCGAGCAGGGCGTGAAGATCGTGATCGAGGGCTACCCGCCGCCGCGCGATGCGCGGCTCAAGCTGCTGGCGGTCACCCCCGACCCCGGGGTCATCGAAGTCAACATCCACCCGGCCGCCGACTGGCCCGAGCTGGTCGACCACACCGAGTACCTGTACGAGGCGGCGCACCAGACGCGGCTGGCGACCGAGAAGTTCATGCTCGACGGCCGGCACACCGGCACCGGCGGCGGCAACCACTTCGTGCTGGGCGGCGCGACGCCGGCCGACAGTCCCTTCCTGCGCCGGCCGGACCTGCTGGCCAGCCTGCTCGGCTACTGGCACAACCACCCCTCGCTGTCGTACCTGTTCTCGGGCCTGTTCATCGGGCCCACCAGCCAGGCGCCGCGCATCGACGAGGCGCGCAACGATCAGGTCTACGAGGTCGAGATCGCGCTGGCCGAGCTCGAGCGCCAGATCGGACGCAGCGGCTGGGCGGGCAGCGGCGCACCGCCGTCCGGCGTCGTGCCGCCGTGGCTGGTCGACCGCAGCCTGCGCAACCTGCTGATCGACGTCACCGGCAACACCCACCGCGCCGAGTTCTGCATCGACAAGCTGTACTCGCCGGATGGCGCGGCCGGCCGCCTGGGCCTGCTGGAGCTGCGCGCCTTCGAGATGCCGCCGCACGCCCGCATGAGCCTGGTGCAGCAGCTGCTGCTGCGCGCCCTGGTGGCCCGGTTCTGGCGCCAGCCCTACACCGGCGGGGTGCGCACGCGGCTGACGCGCTGGGGCACCGGGCTGCACGACCGCTTCCTGCTGCCGACCTTCGTGCAGATGGACTTCGACGATGTCATCGCCGAGCTGCGGCAGGCCGGCTTCGCCTTCGATGCGGCGTGGTTCGCGCCGCACTTCGAGTTCCGCTTCCCGCTGATCGGCGAGGTCTCGACGCTGGGCATCGAGCTGGCGCTGCGCAGCGCGCTCGAGCCCTGGCACGTGATGGGCGAGGAGGGCGCGGCCGGCACCACGGTGCGCTACGTCGACTCGTCGCTCGAGCGGCTCGAGCTGAAGGTCAGCGGGCTCAACGACAACCGCCACGTCGTCACCGTCAACGGCCGGGCGGTGCCGCTGCAGCCCACCGGACGGGTCGGCGAGTTCGTTGCCGGCGTGCGCTACCGGGCCTGGCAGCCGCCGTCGGCGCTGCACCCGACGATCGGCTCGCATGCCCCGCTGACCGTCGACATCGTCGACAACTGGCTGCAGCGCTCGGTGGGCGGCTGCCGCTATCACGTGGCCCACCCGGGTGGCCGCAACTACGAGGTCTTTCCGGTCAACGCCTACGAGGCCGAGAGCCGCCGCCTGGCGCGCTTCTTCCGCTTCGGCCATACCCCGGGCACGATGCGGGTCGAGCCGGTGGAGCCGAGCCTGGAGTTCCCCTTCACGCTCGACCTGCGCCGCGCGCCGCGCTGACGGCCGTCGCCAACGAGCCCCATCCCGATCCCTCGAGAACGCCGCGTGCCGCCCAGCCAGAGCCCCTTGCCCTTCGACGACCTTGCGGCACCCGCCGAGCGGGGCGTGCAGCTGCTGATGCAGCGCGCGGCCGGCGCCGAGAGCGGCATGTGGGACGAGCTGCGCACGCCCGAGGGCCACCTGCGCCCGGTGTGGCGGCGCTTCGGCCTCAGCCTCGGCGCGTCGACCACCGAGGTCGAGCTGGCAGCCGAACTGGACCGCCGGCGGGTCCAGGTCGCGCAGCAGCTCCGGCGCGACGGCGTCACGCACAACGTCTTCGACGATCAGGGCGTGGCCACGCGGCCCTGGTCGCTGGAGCTGCTGCCGCTGCTGATCGAGCCGGCCGACTGGGCCCTCATCGAAGCCGGCGTGATGCAGCGCGCCGCCTTGCTCGAGGCGATGCTGGCCGACCTCTACGGCCCGCAGGCCCTGCTGCACGAGGGCCTGGTGCCGCCGGCCTTGCTGATGCGCCATCCCGGCTTCCTGCGGCCGCTGCTGGGTGCGCCGCCGGCCGGCGGCCAGCGCCTGCACATCGTCGCCTTCGACCTGGTGCGCGGCGTGTACGGCCGCTGGTGGGTGGTGGCCCAGCGCACGCAGGGGCCGTCGGGCCTGGGTTACGTGCTGCACAACCGGCTGACCATCTCGCGGCAGTTTCCCGAGGCGTTCCGCGACTTGCGCGTGCAGCACATCGCGTCGAGCTATCGGCGCCTCGTCGACACCGTCGAGCAGGCCGCCGCCGAGGTGGCCGGTACCGCGACGCCGCGCGTCGTGCTGCTCACCCCGGGCACCTACAGCGAGACCTATTTCGAGCACGCCTACCTGGCGCGCTACCTCGGCCTGCCGCTGGTGGAGGGTGGCGACCTGACGGTGCGCAAGCAGCGCCTATACCTCAAGACCGTCGAGGGCCTGGAGCCGGTGCACGGCGTGCTGCGCCGGCTCGACGACGACTACTGCGATCCGCTCGAGTTGCGTCCCGACTCGACGCTGGGTGTCTCGGGCCTGCTGCAGGCGGTGCGTGCCGGCAGCGTGGTGATGGCCAACGCGCTGGGCAGTGCGTTCCTCGAGTCGCCGGCGTTGCAGGGCTTCCTGCCCGGCGTCAGCGAGCGGCTGCTCGGCGAGCCGCTGGCGCTGCCCTCGCTGCCCACCTGGTGGTGCGGCGAACCCGCGGCCTGGCAGGACGTGCGCGGCCGGCTGGCCGACAAGGTTCTGCGCACGACCTTCCCGGCGGCCGGACGCACCTCGCAGGTGCGTGCGGCCGACATCGCGGCCATCGACGACGACGCCGATGCCTGGACGGTGCAGCAGCGTCTGCGCTACAGCCGTGCACCGATCTGGGGTGACGACTGCGTGACGCCGCGCCCGGCGATGGTGCGCGTGTACGCCATCGCCGACCGCAACGGACGCTGGCACGTGCTGCCGGGTGGCATGACACGCGTGGCGCCGCGCGAGGACGGCAGCGTGTCGATGCAGCGCGGGGGCAGCAGCCTGGACACCTGGGTGCTCACCGACGGCCCGGTGGACAGCTTCTCGATGCTGCCGCAGCGCCTGTCGGTCGACGACATCGGGCGCCGCCAGCGGCCGGTGACCAGCCGCACCGCCGAGCACCTGTTCTGGCTCGGTCGCTACACCGAGCGCACCGAGCAGCAGGTGCGCCTGGCGCGGTCGACGCTGACCCTGATCGACGCCGACAACGATGCCGATGCGGCGCTGCTGCAGGCGGTGTCGGCGCTGGCGGTGCGCAGCGGCCTGGCCCCGGTGGGCGTGCCCACGCTCGTGCAGGCTGCGCAGGTCTTCGAGCGCGCGCTGCTGCAGGCGCTGCCCGATGCGGCCGAGTCCGCCAGCGTGGCCTTCAACCTGCGGGCCCTGGCGCGCGCCTCGCAGGCGCTGCGCGATCGACTGTCGTCCGAGCAATGGGGCCTGATCCGCACCATGGACGAGCGCTTCGCGCCGACCCTGCGCGCCGACGGCCCGGCGCTGCCGGATCGGGCCCGCGTGCTGCCGGTGCTCGACCGGCTGGGCCTGTCGCTGGCGGCGGTGACCGGCATGCAGACCGACCGCATGACGCGCGATCACGGCTGGCGCCTGCTGACGGTCGGGCGCCTGCTGGAGCGGCTGATCGGCCTGTGCACCCAGCTCGAGGTCTTCGGCGAATCGGGGGCGCTGGGCAGCCTGGCCGGCGTCGACCTGCTGCTGGACCTGTTCGACAGCGCGATCAGCTTCCGCGCCCGCTACCAGCGCCACGAGGACCTGCTGGCACTGACCGGCATGCTGGTGCTCGACAGCGACAACCCGCGCTCGCTGGCCGGCGTGCTGCGCCGGCTGCGCACCGAGCTGCGCAAGCTGCCCGGCAGCGACGCGGGGCGGCTCGAACTGCTGCAGCGCCTGCCCGCCGACGGCACCGGCCTGTCGCCGGAGGCTTTGCGGGGTCTGGACGACGCGGGCATCATGGGCCTGTTGTTGCCGTTGGCCGGCGGGCTGCGCGATGCCGCCTGGGGCCTGTCCGAGGAAATCGGCCTGCGTCATTTCACGCTGGCCCACGGAACCGAGCGCCGACTGTGATGGCGGGGATGGAACTCGAGGTCATCCACGACACGCGCTACGCCTACGGGGCGCCGGTGGTCGTGGCGCAGCACCTGGCCCACCTGCGGCCGCTGGACGACGCGGCGCAGCAGCTGCTGGCGCATGCCTTGCACATCGACCCCGAGGGGATGAGCGGCCACGAGGGCATCGATGCCTTCGGCAACGCCTGCAGCTGGTTCGGCACCGACCAGCCGCACGAGCTGTTGCACGTGCGGGCGGTCAGCCGGGTGCGGCTGCGGCCGCGCTTCGAGGGCCTGGAGCCGGCCGCCGGCATGGCCTGGGATGAGCTGGCCACGCGGCTGCGCTACGTGGCGCGTGCCCCCTACGACCCGGCGGTGGGCTTCGCGCAGCCTTCGGCCTACGTGCCGCGCATGGCCGAGCTGCGCGACTATGCGCGCCCCTCGTTCCCAACCGGCCGGCCGATGGCCGAGGCGGCCCTCGACCTGATGCACCGCGTGCACGCCGACTTCGACTACCGCAGCCGCAGCACCGAGGTCGACACGCCGCTCGCCCGCGTGCTGGCCCAGCGCGCCGGCGTGTGCCAGGACTTCGCCCACCTGATGGCCGGCGCGCTGCGCATGCTCGGCCTGCCGGCCCGCTACGTCAGCGGCTACCTGCTGACGCGCCCGCCCGAGGCGGGCGGCGACCTGCTCGGCGCCGACGAGTCGCACGCCTGGGTGCAGGTCTATGCGCCGGGCACCCCGGGTCTCGGGGCGGACGGCTGGCTGGACCTGGACCCCACCAACGACCGCGTGCCGACCCTCGGCTACGTGCGCGTGGCGGTGGGTCGCGATTACGGCGACGTGGCTCCGCTGCGCGGCGTCATCCGGGGCGGCGGCCGACACACCCTGGCGGTGGCCGTCCGGACCCGGGTCGTCGAACCAGGCCCGGGAGTTGCTAGCCCTGCCCTCGAGGAATCTCCATGACCCTGCGCTTCGACGAAATGCACGACGCACGCCAGACCGTGCGCGCGCACTACCGCGCCTACGACCAGTGGCTCTCGCAGCAGCCGGGCTCGGCGATGCGGGCGCGACGCGAGGAGGCCGAGGTGATCTTCCGCCGCGTCGGCATCACCTTTGCGGTGTACGGCGCCAAGGACGAGGACGGCTCGGGTACCGAGCGGCTGATCCCCTTCGACCTGATCCCGCGCATCATCCCGCGCCAGGAGTGGCGCGAGATGGAGGCCGGCCTGCGCCAGCGCGTGACGGCGCTCAACCGCTTCCTGCACGACGTCTACCACGACCAGGAGATCCTCAAGGCGGGCATCGTGCCGGCCGACGAGGTGCTGCGCAACAGCCAGTTCCGGCCCGAGATGGCCGGCGTCGACCTGCCCGGCCAGGTGTACTCGCACATCTCGGGCATCGACATCGTGCGCGCCGCGCAGCCCGACGGCAGCGGCACCTACTACGTGCTGGAGGACAACCTGCGCGTGCCCAGCGGCGTGAGCTACATGCTCGAGAACCGCAAGATGATGATGCGGCTGTTCCCGGAGCTGTTCGCGATGCACCGCGTGGCCCCGGTGGCCCACTACCCCGACCTGCTGCTCGAGACCCTGCGCGATGTGGCGCCGGGCGGCCTGAACGAACCGGCCGTCGTGGTGCTGACGCCGGGCATGTACAACAGCGCCTACTTCGAGCACGCCTTCCTGGCCCAGCAGATGGGCGTCGAGCTGGTCGAGGGGCAGGACCTGTTCGTGCGCGACGGCTTCGTCTACATGCGCACGACCCAGGGACCGCGCCGCGTCGACGTGATCTACCGCCGGGTCGACGACGACTTCCTCGACCCCAGGGCCTTCCGCCCCGACAGCACGCTGGGCTGCGCCGGGCTGCTGGACGTCTACCGCGCCGGCAACATCACGCTGGCCAACGCCATCGGCACCGGGATCGCCGACGACAAGAGCATCTACCCGTACGTGCCGAAGATGATCGAGTTCTACCTCGGCGAGAAACCGATCCTGCAGAACGTGCCGACCTGGCGCTGCCGCGATCCCGAGGACCTGCGCCACGTGCTCGCCCACCTGGACGAACTGGTCGTCAAGGAGGTCCACGGCGCCGGCGGCTACGGCATGCTGGTGGGGCCGGCGGCGACGAAGGCCGAGATCGAGGAATTCCGCGGCGTGCTGCTGGCCAACCCGACCAACTACATCGCGCAGCCGACGCTCAGCCTGTCGACCTGCCCGACCTTCGTCGATGCCGGCATCGCGCCGCGCCACATCGACCTGCGGCCCTTCGTGCTGTCGGGCAAGGCGGTGCAGATGGTGCCCGGCGGGCTGACGCGCGTGGCGCTGAAGGAAGGATCGCTGGTCGTCAACTCGTCCCAGGGTGGTGGCACCAAGGACACCTGGGTGCTGGAGGTCTGATCATGCTGTCCCGCACCGCCGACTGCCTGTTCTGGATGGCCCGTTACATGGAGCGCGCGGAGAACACCGCGCGCATGCTGGGCGTGAGCTACGAGATGTCGCTGCTGCCGCAATCGCAGGACGCGGCCGAGCAGGGCTGGCGAGGCCTGCTGTCGATCAGCGAGCTGACCGGCAGCTTCCTGCAGCGCTACAGCGAGGTCAGTGCGCGCAACGTCATGGACTTCATGATCCGCGACGAGAGCAACCCGTCGTCGATCCTGTCCTGCGTGCGCGCGGCGCGCGAGAACGCCCGCGCGGTGCGCGGTGCCCTGACCACCGAGGTCTGGGAGACGCAGAACCAGACCTGGCTGGAGTTCAACCGGCTGCTGCGCGCCGAGTCGACGCTGCGCGACCCCGGGCCGGTGCTCGAGCGGGTCAAGACCCGCTCGCACCTGTCACGCGGGGTGACCGTGGGCACCATGCTGCAGGACGAGGCGGTGCACTTCCTGCGCATCGGCACCTTCCTCGAACGTGCCGACAACACCGCGCGCCTGCTCGACGTGAAGTACCAGGCGCTGACCGCCGCGGAGGAGCTGCCGCCATCCGACCGCGAGGGCGTGGAGGTGGACTTCTACCACTGGAGCGCGATCCTGCGCTCGGTCTCGGCCTTCGAGATCTACCGCAAGGTCTACCGCAACGTCATCGAGCCGGCCCGGGTGGCCGAGCTGCTGATCCTGCGGGCGGACATGCCGCGCTCGCTGGCCGCCTGCGTCGACGAGATGGTCGCCAACCTCGACCTGGTGGCCAACGCGCAGAGCGGCGAGACGCGGCGGCGTGCCGGCCGGCTGCAGGCCGACCTGCGCTACGGCCGCATCGACGAGATCATGTCCACCGGCCTGCATGCCTACCTGACGCAGTTCCTCGACCGCGTCAACGACATCGGGGCGGGCATCGGTCGCGACTTCCTGGTGCCGGTGGCCGCCTAGCGGCGCGCGGCGCGCACGGCCCGCCCTATCATCGACGCGATGTGGCGTCGATGCGTGGTCGCTCTCGTGCAGGCCGGCAGCCGGGTCGCCGATGCCTGCGCGCCGGCACGTGCCGGCGCCGTCGGTGGGCTTCTCGTGGGCCTGCTTGCGCTGCCGGTGCTGCCGGCAGCGGCCGCGGACGAGGCGCCGGCATCGGCGGCGGCCTCGACGGCTTCGGCGGCCTCGGCGGCACCTCCCGCTTCAGCGGCTCGTGCAGCGGCGGCCGCCTCAACGGGGTCGGCGCCGTCGGCCGCAGCGCCGGCGACGCGGCAGAGCCGCCCTCCGGCAGGCGCTCCGGTGGCGGCGCGCGAACCATATGCGGTGCGCAGCCCGCATGGCGAGCGGGTCGACGACTACCACTGGCTGCGCGACGACGACCCGCAGGCCAAGCGACCCGAGATCCTGCGCCACCTGGAGGCCGAGAACGCCTACACCGAGCGCGTGCTGGCGCCCCTGGCGCCGCTGCGCGAGCGGCTGTTGCGCGAGATGCGCGAGCGCGTCAAGCCCGACGACAGCACGGTGCCGGTGTACGACCACGGCTGGTGGGTGTGGCGGCAGTTCGAGCCGGGCAACGAGCACCCGCGGCTGATGCGCAGGCGCGGCAGTCCCGAGCAGCCCGACCCCGCCGCCAAGCCCGAGCTGCTGCTCGATCTGCCGCGCATGGCGGCCGGCCAGGTCTACTTCAGCATCGGCTCGGTGGCGCTCAGCCCGGACGGCGAATGGCTGGCCTGGACCGAAGACACCACCGGCCGCCGCAGCCACACGCTGCGCGTGCAGCACCTGCGCACCCGCCGCGTGCTGCCGCACGCCGTGACCGGCGTGCTGGAGAACCTGGCCTGGGCGGCCGACAGCCGCACCCTCTTCTACGTCCGCCAGGACCCGGTCACCTTGCAGAGCGGCCCGGTGTGGCGACACCGGCGCGACACGCCGGCCGCGCAGGACCAGGTGGTGTACACCGAGCGCGACCCGACGCTGTTCGTCGACGTGCGCACGAGCGCATCGCGGCGCCAGGTGCTGATCGACATCCAGGGCAGCGACGTCACCGAGTTGCGCGCGGTGCCGGCCGACGAACCGGCGCGCGAACCCGTCGTCGTGCTGCCGCGCCGCGCCGGCGTGCGCGCCTACGCCGATCATCTGCGCGGCCGCTGGCTGATCCGCACCAACGAGGACGCACCCAACTTCCGCCTGGTCGAAGCCCCGGAGGACCGGCCGGCGCGGCGGGAGGAGTGGCGCACCCTGGTGCCGGCGCGCGACGACGCGGTGCTCGAGCACTTCGAGCCCTTCGATCGGGCGCTGGCCCTGGAGGAGCGCGTGGACACGCGGCGCCGCGTGAGACTGATCGCATCCGACGGCCGCGAGACGATCATCGAAGCCGACGCAGCCGGCGAAGTGGCCCTGGGCGAGAACCGCGACCCGGCGGCGGTGCAGGTGCGCACGGTGGCGCAGTCGCTGGTGCAGCCGCCGACGACCGTCGATGTGCTGCTGGCCGACGGCCGGCGCATCCTGCGGCGGCAGGAGACGGTGGCCCACTTCGATCCCGCGCAGTACCGCAGCACCCAGCTGCTGGCGCGCGCGCGGGACGGCACCCGCGTGCCGGTGACGCTGGCCTGGCGCCCCGACCGCGCGGCGCCCGACGGTCGCGCGCCGATGCTCGTCGAAGGTTATGGTGCCTATGGCGACAGCCTCGACCCCGACTTCGCCGCCACGCGCATCCCCTTGCTCGACCGCGGCTTCGTCGTGGCGCTGGCGCACGTGCGCGGCGGCGGTGAGCTGGGCCAGGCCTGGGCCGATGCCGGTCGGCTGGCGCACAAGACCCGCAGCTTCGACGACTTCGTCGACGTCGTCGACCACCTGGTGCGCGAGGGCTGGGGGGCGCGCGACAAGGTCTTCGCGGTCGGCAGCTCGGCCGGCGGGCTGCTGGTGGCTGCGGCGGTCAATCGTGCGCCCGAGCGCTTTCGCGGTGTCGCGCTGGACGTGCCCTTCGTCGACGTGCTCACCACGATGCTCGACCCGAGCATCCCGCTGACCACCAACGAGTGGTCGCAATGGGGCGATCCGCGCGAGAAGGCCGATTACGACCGCCTGCTGTCGTACTCGCCGTACGACAACATCACCGAGCAGGCCTACCCGGCGATGCTGGTGACCACGGCGCTGTGGGACTCGCAGGTGCAGTTCCACGAGCCGGCCAAGTACGTGGCGCGCTTGCGCGCCACCCGGACCGACGACCGACCGGTGCTGCTGCACACCGAGATGAACGCCGGCCACCAAGGGGCGCCGGGCCGCTTCGAGCGTCTGCAACACTGGGCGCGGCAGCACGCCTTCTTCCTCAGCCTGGCCGGCATCGATCGCTAGGGCCCAGGCTCCGTCCCATGTCGCAGTTCTTCGAAGTCCACCCCCAGAATCCGCAGCCCCGGCTGCTGAAGCAGGCCGCTCAGATCCTGCAGGACGGGGGCGTCGCGGCGGTGCCCACCGACTCCAGCTACGCCCTCGTCTGCCGGCTCGACGACAAGGCCGCGGCCGAGCAGCTGCGGCGCATCCGCCAGGTCGACGACAAGCACCACCTGACCCTGCTGTGCCGCGACCTGTCGGAGCTGGCCAGCTATGCGCGGGTCGACAACCGGCAGTACCGGCTGCTCAAGCTCGGCACCCCCGGGCCCTACACCTTCATCCTCGAGGCCACCAAGGAAGTGCCGCGGCGCGTGAGCCATCCGTCGCGGCGCACCATCGGCCTGCGCGTGCCCGATCACAAGGTCACGCAGGAGCTGCTGTCGCAGTTCGGCCAGCCGCTGCTGGCCACCACGCTGATCCCGCCGGGCGAAAGCGAACCGCTGAACGATGCCAACGACATCCGCCAGCGGTTCGAGAAGGTCGTGCAGGCCATCGTCGACGCCGGGGCCTGCCCGATGGAGCCGACGACGGTGATCGATCTCAGCGGCGACGAACCGACGCTGATCCGCCAGGGACGCGGCGATCCGGCCCGGCTGGGGCTGTAGGTCGACCGGCCGCAGCAGCCCCCGCGTGCGCTACAGCGCCGCGGTCACCACCATCTCGACCTTCCATTCCGGCCGCGCCAGCGCGGCCTGCACGGTGGCGCGCGGCGGCGTTTCGCCGGGCACGACCCAGGCCTCCCACACCTCGTTCATCGCGGCGAAGTCGGCCAGGTCGGCCAGGAAGATCTGGCAGCGCAGGATCCGGCTCTTGTCGCTGCCGGCGCGGGCCAGCAGGGCGTCGATGGCCGCCAGCACCTGGCGCACCTGGCCGCGGATGTCCTGCGAGGCGTCCTCGGCCACCTGTCCGGCCAGGTAGCACACGCCGTTGTGCACGGCCATCTCCGACATGCGCGGACCGACGTCGAAGCGTTGAACCATCACTTGTGTCCCTTGCGATGCCCACGGTGGTGGGCGTGGTGGTGGCCGTGAGGCTGGCCGGGCGGGTGGGCCGCAGCCGGTGCGTGCGCCGCGGAGGCGGCATGCGGAGCGGCCTTCTGGCCGATGCGCGACTCGGTGCCGGCCAGCAGCTTGCGGATGTTGCCGGCGTGCCGCCAGATCAGCAGCAGGCTCATCGCGGTGATGGCCAGCGCCTGCGGCTCGGCACCCCAGATCAGCAGCTGGTAGAAGGGCGCGAAGGCCGCGGCGACGATCGAGGCCAGCGAGGCGTAGCGGAAGAACGCCGCGATGATCAGCCAGCTGACGAGGGTGGCCACGCCCAGCCAGGGGTTCAGCGCCATCAGCACCCCGGCGGCCGTGGCCACGCCCTTGCCGCCCTGGAATCGGAAGAACACCGGCCACAGGTGCCCCAGGAAGGCCGCCAGCGCGACGCCGGCGATCGCCCAGTCGCTCAGGCCCAGCGAACCCTGCAGCAGCAGGGCGGCCAGCACCGGCAGGTAGCCCTTCAGGGCATCCAGGGCCAGGGTCAGGATCGCGGCGACCTTGCTGCCCGAGCGCAGCACGTTGGTGGCACCCGGGTTGCCGGAGCCGTAGCTGCGTGGATCGGCCAGCCCCATGACCCGGCTGACGATGACGGCGAAGGACAGCGATCCGATCAGGTAGGCGGCCAGGATGGCCAGGGGCGCGGCAGCGAGGGACATGGCGGTACGACGCGGGGCGCTGAGGTGCGCTGGACGAGTGTAACGGTGGCGCCGTGCGGAACTGCACGCTCGGAGGGTGGGGTGGCGCCCACCGGCCTGCGCGCAGATCTGAACCGGGCCGATATCGTGCGGATACGCCCGACAAGAAGTGCCGCCGTCACGGCCGGTACCGCAGGCGAGGAACCCCATGAAGCGTGCGAGCCTCTGGACGCGCTGGCGCGAGGCCTTCGAACTCTACGAGGCCGACGACGCCGAGTCCGCCGCGATCCGTGCTGCCCACCTGGGCGAGCTGGTGCGCCTGACCCCGTGGATGATGCTGGCCAACGGGGCCAACGCCGCGCTGATGGCGTGGGCCCTGGGTGAAGCCGGCGGGGCGTCGATGGCGATCTGGATGGTCGCGATGATGGCCGTGGCAGCGGCCTCGCTGCTCGGCTGGTGGCGGCGTCGCGATGCCCATCCCGCGCGGGTGTCGCGGCGGGCCTTCCGGCATGCCACCTGGCACGCCGCGATCCTGGGCCTGTTGTGGGCCGTCGTGCCGCAGGTCTGGTTCGTCGGCGCGCCCGGCGACCAGCAGATCCTGGTCGCGACGGTGATCACCGGCATGATGGCCGGTGGCATGTTCGCACTCAGCGCCGTGCCGAAGGCGGCGCTGGTCTACCTGGCGTTGATCGTCGTCTCGGCCGCATCGGCCCTGTTGATCGAGGGTGGGCGCACGTTCGGTGTGCTGAGCTTCCTGCTGCTGTGCTACGCGGGCGCACTGGCGTTGGTGGCCGTGGCCAGCGAGCGCCGCGCCACCGGCCAGCTGCGCGCGCGGCGCGAGGCCGACCGGCAGAGCCAGATGGTGGCCCTGCTGCTGCGCGACTTCGAGGACCATTCCGCCGAAGCCTTCTGGGAGATCGGACGCGACGGGTGCCTGACCCACGTGTCGCCGCGCCTGGTGTCCTTGCTCGGCCAGGCCACCGGCTCGTTGCAGCATGTGCCATTGCCGGCCCTGCTGCAGCAGGCCAGCGCGGACGCGGCCGAACGCCTGCGCGCGGCCCTCGACCGCGGGCGGCCCTTCCACGAGCTGCGTCTGCCGGTGCCCGACGGCACGGCACGCCGCTGGTGGTCGCTGAGCGGCAAGCCCTTGTTCGACGAAGCCGGACAGGCCCAGGGATGGCGCGGCGTGATCGCCGACGTCACCGCGCAGGAGGAGGCGCAGCAGCGGCTGCATCACCTGGCGCACTACGATTCGCTCACCGGCCTGGCCAACCGGCTGTCGCTGCGCGAGGCGCTGCAGCAGCGGCTTGCGGCGCACGAGCCCGGGGCGCTGCTGTCGGTCGACCTGGACCACTTCAAGGCCGTCAACGACTCGCTCGGCCACAGCACCGGCGACGCGGTGCTCAAGATCGTCGCCGCGCGGCTGGCCGCGGCGGTGCGTCCGGGGGACCTGGTGGCCCGTCTCGGCGGCGACGAGTTCGCCGTGCTGATGCCCGCGACCGCGCGGGGCGAGGAAGCCCTGGCGGTGGCCGAACGCGTGGCCGCCGCGCTGAATGAACCCTGCCGGTCGGGCGATCGCACGCTGCGCGTCGGCGCCAGCGTGGGCGTGGTCCTGCTCCAGCATCACGGCCATGGCGTCGACGAGCTGCTGGGGCATGCCGACCTGGCCCTGTACCACGCCAAGGACGCCGGACGCGGCCGCTGCGTGCTCTACGACGTCGAGCTCGGCGAACGCAGCCGCCGCCGCAGCGCGCTGGAGCAGGGCCTGCGTGCTGCGGTCGCGGGCGGCGAGCTGGAGCTGCACTGGCAGCCGCAGGTCGACATCCAGGCCTGGCGCATCGTCGGGGCCGAGGCCTTGCTGCGCTGGCGGCATCCGACGCTGGGCATGGTGTCGCCGGCCGAGTTCATCGGCGTGGCCGAACAGACCGGGGTGATCGCGGCCATCGGCGACTGGGTGCTGGAGCAGGCCTGCCGGGCCGGCGCGCAGCATCTGCCGGGCCTGACGGTGTCGGTCAACGTCTCGCCGGCCCAGCTGCGCGACGGCGCCTTCGCCGATCGCGTGCGCGAGGTGCTGCTGGCCAGCCGGCTCGAGCCCTCGCGGCTGGAACTGGAGATCACCGAGTCGATCTTCCTGGACGACGTCGACGGCGCGATCGACGGCCGGCAGTCCCTGCGCCGCCTGGGGGTGCGCATCGCGCTGGACGACTTCGGCACCGGGTACTCGTCGCTGGCCTACCTGCGGCGCTTCCCGTTCGACACCTTGAAGATCGACCGCGCCTTCGTCAGCGAGCTGCTGCTGCGCCGCGACGCGCAGGCCATCGTGCGCATGATCGCCGAGCTGGCCGTGCAGCTGGGCATGCGGACGATCGCCGAAGGCGTCGAGACGGAGGCGCAACTGGCCGTGGTCGCCGATGCCGGCTGCCACGACGTGCAAGGTTATGTCGTGTCGCGGCCCAGCGCGCTGGCCGACTTCGTGCGCCTGCGTCAGGCCTGGTCCGGCCAGCCGCTGCTGCGCTCGACGGTCCACTGAGCGCCGCGCGTCGGAGATCGTGCGCCGCGTGACGGGCGCCTCCCGGCGCCGCGCACGACGTCCCGGCGTCGACGAACGGGCCTGCAGGCGGGCGCGCCGCCTCGCACGGAAGGGTCAGCGCCGGCCGCTGCCCCGGCCGTTGCCGCCACGGCGAGCCGGGTCGCCGGCCGTGGCCGACGGCCGCGGCGGATGGCTGCCCGAACCGCTGCGTTGAGGGGCGCCCGCCGCCGTGCGGGCCGGCCGGGCGCCCGTCGTCGCGCGCTGGGGGGCTTCTTCGGGACGTCGGCCCGACGACGGCCGGTCGTTGCGGCCACCCGTGGGCCGGCCGCCCCCATTGCCGCGACCGCCACCACCACTGCGGGCGCCACCCGTGCCACCACCCGGAGCGCCGCGGCGACCGGCGCCGACGCCGATGGTCATGCGGCCCAGCACGATGGGCTCGGCGCGCTCGCCGGGCGGGGCTTCGAAGCCCGGAACCGCCTGGCGCGGGATGCTGCGCTTGATCAGCCGCTCGATGTCCTGGAGGAAGATCTCCTCGTCCAGGCAGACCAGCGAGATCGCCTCGCCGCTGGCACCGGCACGGCCGGTGCGGCCGATGCGATGCACGTAGTCTTCCGGAACGTTGGGCAGCTCGAAGTTGACGACGTGCGGCAGCTGGTCGATGTCGATGCCGCGGGCGGCGATGTCGGTGGCCACCAGCACCCGCAAGTCGCCGCTCTTGAACTCGGCCAGCGCCTTGGTGCGGGCGCCCTGGCTCTTGTTGCCGTGGATCGCCATCGCGGTGATGCCATGGTCGTTGAGGTACTCGGCGAGCCGGTTGCAGCCGTGCTTCATGCGCGTGAAGACCAGCACCTGGTGCCAGTCACCGGACTTGATCAGGTGGGCCAGCAGCTCCTTCTTGCGCTCGCGGCCCACCGGGTGGACCTTCTGGGCGATCAGGTCGGCGGTGGCATTGCGCCGCGCCACCTCGATCAGGGCAGGCTGGTCGAGCAGCCGGTCGGCCAGCGCCTTGATCTCGTCGCTGAAGGTGGCGGAGAACAGCAGGCTCTGCTTCTTCGCGGGCAGCACGGCCAGCACCTTCTTGATGTCGTGGATGAAGCCCATGTCGAGCATGCGGTCGGCTTCATCGAGCACGAAGATCTGCACCTGGCTCAGGTCCAGCGTGCCCTGCTGATGGTGGTCGAGCAGGCGCCCGGGGGTGGCCACCAGGATGTCGACGCCCTTGCGCAGGCGGTCGATCTGCGGCTGCATGCCCACGCCGCCGAACATGACCATGCTGGTCAGCGGCAGGTACTTGCCGTAGGTGCGCACGCTTTCTTCCACCTGGGCGGCCAGCTCGCGGGTGGGGGTGAGGATCAGGGCGCGGATGGCGATGCGGCCCCGGGCGTCGCGCGTCGGCCTGGCCTGCGACAGTCGCTGCAGCAGCGGCAGCGTGAAGCCGGCGGTCTTGCCGGTGCCGGTCTGGGCGCCGGCCATCAGGTCGCCGCCTTGCAGCACCGCCGGAATGGCCTGCGCCTGGATCGGGGTGGGGGTGTCGTAGCCCTGGTCGCGCACGGCGCGCAGGAGCGGCTCGGCCAGGCCGAGGTCGGTGAAGTTCATTCGGAAGGGCCGCGGTGGGCCGTGGTTCGCTGCCTGCTGTCACCCGGGAGGGCGCACCAGTCGGTAGGCGCGAGAGAGGAGTCGAGTCTGAAGCGACTGCGTCGCGATGACTGGAGGCCGCGACGACCGATGGAGTGTACCAAGGTGCGGCAGATCGTGTTCGCGCCACCGATGGGCCCGGCCTTGGGCCTGCCTCGCGAATGGGGTTGGTCGATCGCCGCGGTCGTGCTAATCTACATTTCTACAAATGTAAAGACGATCAAGGAGCGCACGATGGATGACAGGACACTGGGTCAGAGAGACAAGTTGATGGCCGATCTGCGGGTTGTGGTGGCGGACGCCGAGGAGTTGCTCAAGCTCGGGGCCGAGGACATGAGCGAAGGGTCGCGCAACCTGCGCGAGCGCATGCAGCAGCGCCTGACCGAGCTCAAGCGCAACGTGCAGTCGCTGCAGACCAATGCCACCGAGCGCGTCAAGGCGGCCGGCAAGGTGGCGGACGGCTACGTGCACGACAACCCGTGGCAGTCGGTGGCCCTGGGAGCGGGTGCGGGGCTGCTGGTGGGGCTGCTCATCGGCCGTCGCTGAACGCGCCATGGACGCCGGTGCCACGCCCCGTCGGGGCCTGGCGGACTCGCTGCGGCAGCTCGGTGCCACGATCGTCGGCATCGCCGAGGTGCGGCTGGCCCTGCTGGGCACCGAGTTCGAGCAGGAGAAGGCCCGCGTGGCGGGTGGCCTGTTCCTGGGCGCCGTCGCGCTGCTGCTGCTGTTCGGCGCGGTGGCGATGCTGTCCATCCTGCTGGTGATGCTGGCCTCGGACGCCCAGCGACCGCTGGTCGTCGGCCTGCTCGCCGCACTCTACGCGGGTGGTGGCGGTTGGCTGCTGCGGCGCGCCGCGCGCCGCTTGCGCAGTCCGCAGGACGGTGTGCTCGGGCTGAGCGTCGCCGAACTGCGACGCGACCGTGCCCACATCGATGGCACGGCGCCATGAGCGACGGACGGCGCGAGGCGTTGCAGCGGCGCCAGCTCGAGCTGGTGGCGCGCAGTGCGGTCCTGCGGGACCGGCTGGGCGCCGAACTGGCGCCATGGATCCCGCCCCTGCGGCGCGTCGACGCCGGCATCGATGCGGGGCAGCGCGCCTGGCAGTGGCTGCGCGCCCATCCGGAAGGGCCGATCGCCGCCTCGCTGGTGCTCGTCGCGATCCGCCCGCGCCGCGCCTGGCGCTGGGGGCTGAGGCTGTGGTCGGCCTGGCGGGTCTGGCGCCGGCTGGCGCCGCCGCCGCGTTGACGGTGTCACGGCGCCGGGCCCCGTCGGGCGATCGCGTCAGGCCGTCGGCATCGGCTGCTGGTTGTTGAGCCGCAGCCAGCCGCGCGTGATGCGGTAGATCGCCCACAGCCCCAGCAACGCCATGCCCAGTGCCCAGGTGCCGAAGCCGATGATCACCAGCGTCAGCGGCGCCGACACCAGCACGACCAGCAGGGCCCAGGCCGCAGCGAACCAGAAGGTGCGGATCTGCCAGCTGAAGTGCGACTCCAGCCAGGTGCCGCGGGCCTCGCCGCGCTTCACGTAGTTGAGGATCACCGCGATGATCGACGGCCATCCGAAGAGGAACGAACCCAGCACGCTGGCCGCGCCGAAGGCACCCAGGGCCAGGCCCAGTGCATGCAGCGCATAGACGATGTGGGTGATGCGCACCAGCGAGGCTTCGCGGTCGCTGCTGAGGACGATGGTGTTCACGTGTCGGGCCCTCCGTGCCGATGTGGCTTGCAGATTCGGATGTTGGGGCGAGGCGCGTCCAACCAAGGCGCCGCGCGACGATCTGCAGATCCAGGTCATTGTCGGCCCGCGTCGCGCCGACGAACGGCAAGAGGACGTCCGGCGCCTGGGGCCTTGGCCCGTGGTCGTGGGCCTCGGTGCCCCGGGCGCGCCCCTCGCACGTCCGCCCGGCGCCTGGCGCCGATCACAATCGCGGCAGACCCCCGCGTCCGACCTCGCGCACTCGCGCCAGACCCGATCTCCTCCCCGACGATGTCCGCTGCCCGTCCCTTGCGCTATGCCGATCTGCTGGCCGAGGCCCGCGCCCGCGTGGCCGAGCAGATGCCCTGGGACGTGCTGGCGCGGGTGCAGGCCGAGCCGGCGCCGCTGCTGGTGGACGTGCGCGAGCCGGCCGAGTTTGCCCGCGCGCGCATCGCCGGGTCGGTCAACGTGCCGCGTGGCGTGCTCGAGCAGGCCTGCGAGTGGGACCACGACGAGACCGAGCCCCGTCTGATCGAGGCCGTCGGGCGTGAGGTGGTGCTGGTGTGCCGCTCCGGCCAGCGCTCGCTGCTGGCCGGCGTGCAGCTGCAGCGCCTGGGCTACACCCGGGTGGTGTCGTTGCGCACGGGCCTGCGCGGCTGGGCCGATGCGGAGCAGCCGCTGGTCGACGCCGACGGGCAGCAGCTCGACCCCGATGAGGCCGAGGCCCGCCTGCGGCCGCACCTGCGGCCGGATCAGCGGCGGCCAGCCCGGGGCTGACTGGCGACCGGTGTCGCTCGGCGCGGCACGCCGTGCCGGTCCACGCGGGCGGCCGCTGGCATGGCTCGAACCGGCGGTTGCGGCGACAATACCGAGTTGGCCGCCGCGCCGCGCCCGGTGCGAGATGCCGGTGGCATCCCTCCCAGCACTTTGGACTTCTTCCTGAACATGGCTCAGCACGTCTTTGCGAAACACCTGCCCGCCTGCGGCGGCCTGCCTTTGCTGCATGCGCGGAGGGCCGTGTAATGGCGCAATACGTCTTCACGATGAACCGCGTCGGCAAGATCGTGCCGCCGAAGCGGCAGATCCTGAAGGACATCTCGCTGTCCTTCTTTCCCGGCGCCAAGATCGGCGTGCTCGGCATCAACGGCAGCGGCAAGAGCACCTTGCTGAAGATCATGGCCGGCCTCGACAAGGAGATCGAGGGCGAAGCCGTGCCGATGCCCGGCCTGAACATCGGCTACCTGCCGCAGGAGCCGCAGCTCGACCCCGACCAGACCGTGCGCCAGGCGGTCGAGCAGGGCATCGGCGGCGTGCTGGCGGCCAAGAAGCGGCTCGACGAGGTGTATGCCGAATATGCCGAGCCGGACGCCGACTTCGACAAGCTGGCCGCCGAGCAGGCCGAACTGGAGGCCATCATCGCCGCGGCCGGCAGCGAGAACACCGACCTGCAGCTCGAACTGGCTGCCGACGCGTTGCGCCTGCCGCCCTGGGACGCGCCGATCCAGAATCTCTCCGGCGGCGAGAAGCGCCGTGTCGCGCTGTGCCGGCTGCTGCTGTCCAAGCCGGACATGCTGCTGCTCGACGAGCCCACCAACCACCTCGACGCCGAGAGCGTGGAGTGGCTCGAGCATTTCCTGCAGCGTTTCCCGGGCACCGTGGTGGCCATCACCCACGATCGCTACTTCCTCGACAACGCCGCCGAGTGGATCCTCGAACTCGACCGCGGCATGGGCATCCCCTGGAAGGGCAACTACAGCGAGTGGCTGGACCAGAAGGAGCGGCGCCTGGAGGTCGAGCAGAAGAAGGAGGACGCGCGCATCAAGGCGATGAAGGAGGAGCTCAAGTGGGTGCGCTCCAACGCCAAGGCGCGCCAGACCAAGAGCAAGGCGCGCCTGGCACGTTTCGAGGAACTCTCCGACGTCGAATACCAGCGCCGCAACGAGACCAACGAGATCTTCATCCCGGTGGCCGAGCGCCTGGGCAACGAGGTCATCGAGTTCAAGAACGTGACCAAGGGCTTCGGCGACCGGCTGCTGATCGACAACCTCAGCTTCAAGGTGCCGGCCGGTGCCATCGTCGGCATCATCGGTCCCAACGGGGCCGGCAAGTCGACGCTGTTCCGCATGATCCAGGGCGTCGAGAAGCCTGACAGCGGCGAGGTGCTCATCGGCAAGACGGCCAAGCTGGCCTTCGTCGACCAGAGCCGCGAGAGCCTGGCCAACGACAAGACGGTCTGGGAGGACGTCTCCGGCGGCCTCGACAACATCGTCGTCGGCCAGTTCGTGATGCCCTCGCGCGCCTACCTGGGCCGCTTCAACTTCAAGGGCAACGACCAGCAGAAGCTGGTCGGCAACCTCTCCGGCGGCGAGCGCGGCCGGCTGCACCTGGCCAAGACCCTGGCCGAAGGCGGCAACGTGCTGCTGCTCGACGAGCCGTCCAACGACCTCGACGTCGAGACGCTGCGTGCACTCGAGGAAGCGCTGCTCGAGTTTGCCGGCAGCGCGCTGATCATCAGCCACGACCGCTGGTTCCTCGACCGCATCTGCACCCACATCCTGGCCGCCGAGGGCGACTCGCAGTGGACCTTCTTCAACGGCAACTTCCACGAGTACGAGGCCGACAAGGTCAAGCGGCTGGGCGAGGAGGGTGCGCGACCCAAGCGCGTGCGCTTCAAGGGCATCCATTGACGGCAGGCCGGCGACGTCGCCGGCCGTCGATCGCCGAAGGCGCCCCCCGGGGCGCCTTCGCTCGTTGTGGGCCTGCAAATGCCCGGTCCCCGGGCGCCATGGGGGCTGCTTCGTCCGCCGGCTTCGCCGGCCGGGGGCCGTCGCGCGCCCGTCTTCGGGCTGGCGCAAAGAGTTATACGGGTGTATAAACCGCCATGGCCCGGCCATCCCGATCCGCCGCATCCGACACGCGTGAGCGACTGCTGCGCGCCGGCATGCGGCTGGCGCGGCAGCGCGGGCTGAAGGCCGTCACCGTGCGTGCGGTGGCCGCGGCCGCCGAGGCCAACCTGGGCACCTTCGTCTATCACTTCGGCTCGCGCGATGCCTTCGTGGGCGAGCTGATCGAGCGCTGGTACGCGCCGCTGTTCCAACGCCTGCAGCTCGGTGCCGACGACGCGCCCGACGCCCTGTCGGCGCTGCGCCACACGGTGCTGCAGCTGGTCGACTGGCTGATCCGCAACCGGCGCTTCGTGGCCCGCCTGGCGCAGGATGCCGCCGCCGGCGAGCCGGCCGTGCAGCGCTTCCTCGGCGGTCTGGACGTGAGACATCCGGCGCTGCTGCACGCCCTGGTGCTGCGTGCCCAGCAGCAGGGCGGGCTGCGTCGCGACGACCCCTGGCATCAGCTGCTGTTCGTGATGAGCACGCTGGCCCTGCCGGTGCTGATGTTCGAACTGGCCACCGGTGCCTCGGCCGGCGCCGCGCCGCTGCTGCGGCAGCTGGCGGCCTACACCACCGATCCCGCGCAGGCCGCGCGGCGGCTCGACTGGGCCCTGCGCGGGCTGGCGGCCGACGATCGACCCGCAACCGGAGGACAACGATGATCCCTGCACGCCATCGCCGCGCGTCCCGGAGTGTCCCGCTGCTCGCGGTGCTGGGCCTGGCCCTGACGGCCGGTGGCTGCGACCGCGGCCCGGCCGACGGCGTGATGAGCGGCTACGCCGAGGCCGACCTGGTGTACGTGTCGGCCCCGACCTCGGGTCTGCTGGAGACGCTGTCGGTCCAGCGCGGGGACACCGTGCGGCGCGGTCAGATGCTGTTCGAGCAGGAGCTGCGCGCCGAGGTCCTGGGCACCGAGGCCGCGGCGGCGCGGGAGGCGCGGGCCGCGGCGCAGGTGGCCAACCTGCGCAAGGGCCGCCGGCCGGTGGAGATCGCGGCCATCGATGCCCAGCTGGCGCAGGCGCGGGCGGCGCTGTCCGCGTCGACGGCGCAGCTGGACCGCCAGCGCACCCTGGTCGACCAGGGCTTCGTCGCGCCGCTGCGGCTGGACGAGCTGCAGGCCCAGCGCGACCGCGACGCGGCGCGCATCCGCGAGCTGCAGGCCCAGCGCGACCTGGCGCTGACCGCCGCCCGCAGCGACGAAGTGGCGGCCGCCGTCGCCGATGCGCGTGGCTCGCAGGCCGATCGCGAGCTGGCCGAGTGGCGCCAGGCCCAGCGCAGCCGCGCGGCGCCGCAGGACGCGCAGGTCTTCGACGTGCTGGCGCGCCCGGGTGAATGGGTCGCCGCCGGCACGCCGGTGCTGGCGCTGCTGCCGGCCGGCGCGCTGAAGGTGCGCTTCTTCGTGCCGCAGGCGGCCCTGTCGCGCGTCGCCGTCGGCGCTCGCGTGGCGCTGCTCTGCGACGGATGTGCGTCAGGCCTGTCGGGGCGCGTGAGCTGGATCGCGCCGCGTGCCGAGTACACGCCGCCGGTGATCTACAGCAACGCCAGCCGGTCCAAGCTGGTGTTCATGGTCGAGGCGGTGCCCGACGACGGCCCGCGCGCCGCCCTCAAGCCCGGCCAACCTGTCGACGTGACGCTGCCGCCGCTGGCGAGGACCTCGTGAGCGCCGACGCGCCGGCCATCGACGTGCGTGGGTTGACCAAGCGCTTCGGCACGCGCACGGTGGTCGACCAGGTGTCGATCCGCGTTGCGCGGGGCGAGATCTGCGGCTTCCTCGGCCCCAACGGCAGCGGCAAGACCACCACCATCCGCATGCTGTGCGGCCTGCTCGATCCCGATGGCGGCGAGGGGCAATGTCTGGGGCACGACATCCGCACCGACGCGCGCCGCATCAAGCGCCGCGTGGGCTACATGACGCAGCGTTTCGGTCTCTACGACGACCTGTCCATCGCCGAGAACCTGGACTTCGTGGCGCGTGCCTACGGCATGCCGCAGCGCCGCCAGGTGGTGGCCGACGCGCTCGAGCGCCTGGGCCTGGCCACGCGCAGCGCGCAGCTCGCGGGCTCGCTGTCGGGCGGCTGGAAGCAGCGTCTGGCACTGGCCGCGTGCATGTTGCACGAACCCGAGCTGCTGCTGCTGGACGAGCCCACCGCCGGTGTCGACCCCAAGGCGCGGCGCGACTTCTGGCACCAGATCCACGCCCTGGCCGCCGAAGGCCTGACGGTGCTCGTCAGCACGCACTACATGGACGAGGCCGAGCGTTGCCACCGGCTGGCCTACATCTCCTACGGCCACCTGCTGGCCACCGGGACCGCCGAGGAGGTGATCGCGCAGTCGGGCCTGTCGACCTGGGAGCTGCGCGGGCCGGACCTGAGCGCCGCGGCCCAGTTCATCGGCAGCCAGCCGCCGTGGCGCGTGGTCGTCTTCGGATCCACCTTGCACGTCAGCGCACCGGCCGGCCACGATCTGCCGAGCTGGCTGGCCGACCAGCGGCCGGCCGCGCCCTGGGTGGTGACGCCGGTGCCCACCGGCCTGGAGGACGTGTTCATCGCGCTGACCGAACATGCACAGGACAACTTCGCCTGATGGCGCCGGGCGTGGCGCCGACCGGCGCTGGCCCCGCCTGGCCTGGGGCCGCGTCGTCGCGGTGCTGCTCAAGGAGTTCATCCAGCTCCGGCGCGACCGGCTGACCTTCGCGATGCTGATCGGCGTGCCCATCATGCAGCTGGTGCTCTTCGGCTACGCGATCAACGGCGACCCGCGCCACCTGCCCACCGCGGTGGTGGCGCACGACAGCTCGCCGTTCGTGCGCAGCATCGTGCGCGCGGTGGAGAACACCGGCTACTTCCGCGTCGTCGACGTGCCGGGTGAAAGCCAGGCCGAGACCGCGCTGGCCGAGGGCCGCGTGCAGTTCGTGCTGGTGTTCCCGTCGGACTTCACGCGCCGCTTGCTGCGCGGCGAACGGCCGGCGATGGTGGTCTATGCCGACGCCACCGACCCCGCGGCCACCGGGCCGGCGGTGGCTGCTTTGGCCGCCGTGGCGCCCACCGCGCTCGGCCCCGACCTGCGCGGGCCGCTGGCCCGGCTGCAGGCCGGTGCCGCGCCGTTCGAGCTGCGCGTGCACCGCCGCTACAACCCCGAGGGCCTGACCGCGTACAACGTGGTGCCGGGGCTGATGGGCGTGATCCTGACGATGACGCTGGTGATGATGACGTCGATGGCGATGACGCGCGAGCGCGAGCGCGGCACGCTGGAGAACCTGCTGGCCACGCCGGTGCGGCCGCTGGAGATGATGGTCGGCAAGATCCTGCCCTACGTGCTGATCGGCTACGTGCAGGTGCTGATCGTCTTTGCCGCGGCGCGGCTGCTCTTCGACGTGCCGATGGCCGGCAGCTTCGCGCTGCTGTCGGCCGCGGTGCTGCTGTTCATCGTGGCCACGCTGACCGTGGGCTTCACCTTCTCGACCATCGCGCGCTCGCAGATGCAGTCGATGCAGATGACGATGTTCTACTTCCTGCCCAACATCCTGCTGTCGGGCTTCATGTTCCCGTTCCGCGGCATGCCGGGCTGGGCGCAGACCATCGGCGAAGTGCTGCCGCTGACGCACTTCCTGCGCATCGTGCGGGCGGTGATGCTCAAGGGTGCCGGGCCGGCCGACGTGGCGGCCGAGGCGGCGGCGATCGGGGCCTTCGTGCTCGTCGCCGGGGCGGTGGCGATGAAGCGCTACCGGCAGACCATCGATTGATCGCGCCGGCCCGCGCAGGTCGCTGCGGGTGGCGGCCGGCAGGGCATCGCCCGGCGCGGTGAGACCGATGTCCGCCGACGCGGATGGCGCCGGGGCTGCCCGGCCTGGCGGGTCGCAATGGGCCGACGGCCTGCTACGACGAAGCCGGCCGGCTTGCCACGGCGCGCTGCAGTTCGGCCTCGAGCCAGGGCTGCAGCGCGTCGAAGACCCGCCCGACGGCCTCCGACATCGCTTCGGCCACCGCGGCCGACCCCAGGGCCTTGCAGGCCACGGCGGCCTCGAAGGCGCGGCGCGCCACGCGGGCGCGGCGGGTGCGATCGAAGAGCTCGAGCGTCAGGGCCAGCCGGGCCAAGCCGGGCGGCGTGCCGTTGTCGTGGTGGACGGTGTCGATGGCCACCGTCAGCAGCCAGTCGGCGCGCAGCGGCTCGCCGGACAGGGCCACCGCGCCGGCCAGGCCGCGCGCATCGAGCCGGCGTTGCAGCAGGCGCGGCAGCTGGCGCACCGGGCGCTCGGTCCACGATCCGAACTGGTAAAAGGCGAACGATTGTGGCGTCGACGCGTAGGCGATCGACAAGGTGTCGGCCATCGCGTCGGCCGGCAGCGGCTGGATCAGCAGCGCATCGACCAGCGGCGTCGCGCGGCGCGCCGGCACGCCTCCGGCGTCGACGAGGCGGTGGTGGGCATGGGCCGCCGGATCGCCGCCGAGGCCCACGTTGACGCAGCCGGCGGCCAGCAGCGACGGCGCTGCCAGACACAGCGCACGGCGCAGCGGCCGGATCATCGCCTGCCGCGTCGTCATGGCAACTTCTCGCCGGGGCCGAGCTGCCGCGGGCCCGGGCCCAGCAGCGCGGCGCGCGGGTCGCGCAGCCCGTCGAGCACGCGGTTGGCCGATTCCACGCTCAAGCGCAGCTCGCCGAGGGCAGCCTGCATCTGGTCGTCGACGCTGGCGGCGGTCGATTCCAGTCGCTGCGCCGTGCCCGCTGCCTGGCGCTGCAGCTCCTGCGTCGCGAGGGCCACGCGCTCGATCGCCCGGCGCGCCTCGGCCAGGGTCTGCTCGGCCTCGCCGAGCGTCCGGTCGATGCGCGCCTCGCCTCGCTCGGCCACGCCGGCGGCATGCTGGCCGGCATCGGCCAGTTGCCGGGCAGCGCCGCCCATGGCGCGGGCCGCGCCGCCCACGGCATCGGCCGCCTGACCGACGCGCGTGAGGGTCTGGCCCACCTGCTTGTCCAGCGCAGTCAGGCGTGCGTCCAGCCCTTGGCTGAGGTCGCGCACGCTGCGCATCGCGCTCAGCAGGGTCTCGCGGCTGTCCGGCGTGAACAACTGGTTGATGTTGCTCAGCGCCGTCGCGGCCAGGTCGCCGACCTGGTGCACCCGGCCGGCGATCTCGTCGAGGTCCGAGCGGCCTTCGGCGATCACCGGCAGGGTCTCGCCCTCGGGCACCTCGGTCAGCGTTGCGCCGGCGGGTTCGCGGTTGACCAGGGTGATTGCGGCGATGCCGGTGACGAAGTTGCGCGTGATCACGGCCGCCGTGTTGGTGCGGATGGGAGCCCGGCGGTCGATGCGCACCTGCACGCGCACCTTGTTGAGCGTGTCGCCGGTCAGCGCATAGTCCTCGACGCGGCCGACGCGGATGCCGCGCAGCGTGACCTCGGCGCCGACTTCCAGCCCGTCGAGCGCCTGTTGCTCGAAGTGGATCGCATAACGGTTGAAGTCGTTGCGACCGCCGACCTGGCGCAACCACAGCACGGCGGTGATCAGCGCCGCCAGCAAGGCCAGCACGCCCAGGCCGACGTAGGTGTAGCGGGCTTCAGCTTCCATGCAGGGATTCCGGCGCCGCCATTCTACGGACCGAGAAATACTCGCGCAGCCAGTCGTCGTCGTGGCGCATCACCTCGGCGACCGTGCCGTCGGCCAGCACGCGCCCGCGCGACAGCACGAGCAGGCGGTCCACCACGCCGAGCAAGGTGTCGAGGTCGTGCGTGACCAGGAACACCGTCAGGCCCAGGTTGTCGACCAGCGAACGCACCAGGGCATCGAAGTGCCGCGCGGTGATCGGGTCCAGCCCCGAGGTGGGCTCGTCGAGGAACAGGATCTCGGGCTCCAGGGCGATCGCGCGCGCCAGTGCGGCGCGCTTGCGCATGCCGCCGGACAGCTCGCTGGGCATCTTCGACGCGGCGTCGGCAGGGAGCCCGGCCTGTCGCAGGCGCAATGCCACCAGGGCATCGAGCAGCGGCCCACGCAACGCCGTGTGCTCGGTCAGCGGTACGGCGACGTTCTGCGCCACGCTCAGCGACGAGAACAGCGCGCCGTCCTGGAACATCATGCCGAAGCGGCGCCGGGTCGCGTCGATCTCGGCCGGCATGGCGTCCCACATGTCGGTGCCGAGCAGGCGCACGCGCCCGCCGCTGGGGCGGTGCAGCCCGATCATCTCGCGCAGCAGCACCGATTTGCCGGTGCCGCTGCCGCCGATCAGCGCCACCAGCGTGCCGGGCTGCACCGTGAAGCTCACGCCGTCGTGCACCGTGTGCGTGCCGAAGCGCGTGACGATGCCGTCGACCTCGATGACCGGAGTGCTCGCCATCGTCACAGGTCCAGCGCCTGCAGCAGCACGGCGAACGCCGCGTCGAGCAGGATCACTGCGACGATGCCCTGCACCACCGTCGACGTGGTGGCCGCACCGACCGCGCGCGTGTCGCGCCCCACCGTCATGCCCATGCGCGCCCCGATCACCGCGATGAACAGCGCGAACACCGGGGCCTTGCACAGGCCCACCAGCACGTGGCGCAGGTCCAGCGCCTCGCGCAGCCGGGCCAGGAAGGCGCCCGGCAGCACGTCGAGCATCGGTCCGGCGATGAGCATCGCCCCGACCAGGCTCATCACGTCGCCGACGAAGACCAGCAGCGGCAGGGCGAACACCAGCGCCAGCACGCGTGGCAGCACCAGCACCTGGCGGGGATCGAGGCCCAGGGTGCGGATGGCGTCGATCTCCTCGGTCAGCCGCATCGAGCCGAGCTGCGCGGTGAAGGCCGCGCCCGAGCGGCCGGCGACGATGACCGCGACGATGATCGGCGCGAACTCGCGCGTGGCGCCGATGGCCACGCCGTCGACGACGAAGATGTTGGCGCCGTACTTCTCGGCCTGCAGCCCGAGCAGGTAGGCGATGACCACGCCGATCAACAGGGTCACCAGCGCGACGACCGGGATTGCGGCCAGGCCGGTCTGCTCGAGCTGCACGGTCAGCTCGCGCAGCCGCAGGCGGCGCGGGCGCCGCAGCACCGCGCCCAGCGCCGCCAGCGTGGCGCCCAGGAAGTTGACATGCCCGTGCAGCAGGGCCAGCAGGTCGACGACGCGCCGCCCCAGCCGCGCCAGCAGGCCGGGGCGGCGGGCCGACGGGGCCGGCGGCACCTGCGCCTGCTGGCGCACCTGCTCGACGATGCGGGCCGCGGGTCCGTCCAGGTTCTGCCACTGCACGGACGCGCCGCCGTCGCCGGCAGCGGACAGGGCCCGCCACAGCAGCAGCGCGGCGGCCGTGTCCAGACCGGTGAGGCCGGCGGCGTCGACGGTCAGTTTCGCGGGCAGCGGCGAGCCTTCGAGCGCCGTCGCGATCTCGGGCAGGTGGGCCATGCGCCACGCGCCGAGCAGGTGCAGCGTGCTGCGGTCGTCGGAGCGATCGATGCGGAACCAGTCGGTGGCGGACTTCTCGGCGGTTTCGAGCATGGCATGCCGCGGACCCGTGGCGGTCGGCGCCGGCCGAGCATAGCCGCTGCCGACGCGCGACCGCGGGGCCGATCGAGTGGCGCAGACCCGCCGCGTGCCGTGTGCCGTTCACGCCCTCGGCCCAGCGGCGCGCGACGCTTTGTCGGACAATGCCGCGTTCGTTCGGCGAGAGGTGTTCAGATGGGCAACCGGCTTCGACAGGCATGTGGCAAGGCCGGACTGCCCGAAGCGGCGCCGGCGTCTCCCCGTGGCCCGGCCCGGGCGTCGATGGCGGCCTGCCTGACCCTCGGCGCGCTGTTGCTGCTGCCGGGCTGCGCCGGGCTCAAGGGCTTCGAGCCGGTGGCTGCCCGCGAGCGCCCGACGGCGCACGCTGGCGCGATGCCGCCGGCAGCCCGGCCCGGCCGACCGGCCTCGGCACCCGGAGGCTCGCCGCACGGCGCGACGCCCGGCGGCCCCCCGACCTTCGTGGCCGTGATCAAGGATGCCCGACGCATCGACGGCCCGCTGACCGCGTGGCAGAAGGACGAGAAGGTCTGGCTCGAGCTGCTGCCCGATCAGTTCGGCAAGCCCTTCCTGTTGTTGCCCAAGATCAAGAACGGCATCGGCCAGGGTCTGCTGCTCGGTGGCCTGATGACCTACCCGACCGCGGGCGCCGGCGGCGCCCAGGTGGTGGAGTTCGTGCGCGTCTACAACACCGTGCGCCTGCAGGCCCGCAACACCGACGTGACCGCGCTCGACGGCACGCCCGAGTCGCGGGCGGTGCAGGCCTCGTACTCGGCCAGCCTGCTGGGCGCCACGCCGGTGGCGAGCCAGCCGCATCCCGACCGCAAGAGCGTGCTGATCGACGTCAGCAGCATGTTCGTCAACGACCTCACCGGCGTCGGCCTGCAGCTGCAGCGCACCTTCCGCCAGGGCTACTCGCTGGACTCGCGCAACTCGCTGATCACCGCGGTGCGCGGCACGCCCGAGGCCTTGATCATCGAGACCCAGAGCCACTTCTTCACCGGCAGCGTCAGCACCACGCCGTCGCCGCAGAGCAGCTTCGTGCCCAGCGTGCCGCGCTATCTGCCCGATGCGCGCAGCCTGCTCATCGGCCAGCACCTGTCGCTGCTGCCGCTGCCCGACAAGCCGATGGCGCCGCGTCGCGCCGACTCGCGCGTGGGGCTGTTCAACACCACGGTGCTGGACTTCAGCAACGACCTGGCCCGCACGCCGCGCCAGCGCATGATCACCCGCTGGCGGCTCGACAAGAAGGACCCGGCGGCCGACCGCAGCGAGCCGGTCAAGCCGATCACCTTCTGGATCGACCGCAACGTGCCAGTGCCGTACCGCGACACGGTGCGCAGCGCGATCCTGGAGTGGAACAAGGCCTTCGAGCGCATCGGCTTCAGCAACGCCATCGTCGTCAAGCAGCAGGAGGACGACGCGCGCTTCGACACGCTCGACCCCGGCTACCCGTCGGTGCGCTGGCTGATGAGCGCCGAGCCGGGCTTCGGCGCCATCGGGCAGACCCAGATCGACCCGCGCACCGGTGAGATCCTCAGCGCCGACATCGGCTTCGAGGCGGTGGTGCTGCGCGCGCAGCGCTATGCACGCAGCCAGGTGCTCGGCCCGTCGCTGCCGACGCCGTCGTCCGACCCGCAGGGGCAGGCGCGGTCCTTCGCCGCGCCCTGGGTGCTGCCGCAGCAGGTGGCGGCGGGACTGAGCGCCAGCGGGTCGCACGAGCTGTGCCTGCACGGCGAGGTCGCGGCCGAGCAGATGGCCTACGCACTCGACGTGATGGAGGCGCGCGGCGACCTCGATCCGGGCAGCCCGCTGGCCCAGCAGTTCGTGCTCGACTACATCAAGGACACCGTGATGCACGAGATCGGGCATGCGCTGGGCCTGCGGCACAACTTCCGCGCCTCGCGCGCCTACACCGAAGAGCAGCTCTCCGATCCCGAGTTCACGCGCACCCATGGCACCACCGGCTCGGTGATGGAGTACAACGCGATTAACCTGTCGCGCCCGGGGCAGACCGGCGGCACGCCGTTCCAGACGACCATCGGGCCCTACGACTACTGGGCGGTCGAGTACGCCTACAAGCCGCTGCCTCCCGGCACCACGCCGGCGGCCGAGCAGGCCGAGCTGCAGCGCATCGCCGGGCGCAACCACGAGCCGCTGCTGGCCTTCGGCACCGACGAGGACGCCTACTTCGGCATCGACGCCGAGACCATCCAGCTCGACCTGGGGTCCGATCCGGTGGCCTTCGCGGCCAAGCGGCTGGACATCGCGCGCGACCTGTTCCGTCGCCAGGAGACGCGCGAGCTGCCACCCGAGCGTGACTACTCGGTGCTGCGCCGTTCGCTCGGCTACGCGCTGGGCGACGTGACGCGCGCGGTCGGCGTGCTGGCGCGGCAGATCGGCGGCCTGCGCACGCTGCGCGACCACCCCGGCAGCGGCCGCGACCCGCTGCAGCCGGTGCCGGCGGCGGTGCAGCGCCAGGCCTTCGACCTGATCCTGCGCGCGGTGCTGTCGACCGACGGCTTCGCGGTGTCACCGGCGCTGCAGCGGCGCCTGGCGCCGGACTACCTCGACCGCGGCGAGATTCCCGGCCTGGCCACCGACTTCAACGTCCCCGAGCGGCTGCTCGACCTGCAACGCAGCGTGCTCGGCTACCTGCTGAGCGACCAGATGGCCGGCCGCCTGCTCGACGCGCAGGCCAAGGTGGACGCCGGCGAGGACACGCTGCCGTTGGCCGAGATCTACGCGGCGGTCTCGCGCGAGGTGTGGAGCGAGCTCGACCCGGGGCCGTCGATCGGCCTGTCGATCCCCCTGTCGCGCCGCGAGCTGCAGCGCGACCACGTCAACCGGCTGGCGGCCACGCTGGTGCGGCCGACCACCCAGTCGCGTGCCGATGCCCGCGCGGCGCTGCGCCAGCAGGCGCAGGCGCTGCTCACCCGGCTCGACGCGTCGCTGCGCCGCAAGGGCCTCGACGAGTCGACCCGGCTGCACCTGATCGATGCGGCCGACACGTTGCGCCAGGCGTTCGCCGCGCGCATGCCGCGGCTGGGGGTCTGAGGGCGCGGCGCGAAATCTCGCGCGCCGGCGCCGATCGTCCTGGGGGATCGTGCGGCCAGCCGATGCCGGGCTCGGGCGAGCCCCCGTGCGCTGCATGGCCCGGCGACCCGGCCGGTCGTTCCGGTGCCCGGCCCCTCCAATCCGTCGTCCGTCGCCTCGGCCCCCCGTGCCGCTTGGTCGCCGCGCCCGCCCTGGCTATCGTGGGCGCATGACCGACGACAGCCACCCCGGGCCCGCGAAGCGCCCGTCTCCCGCTGCGGGCAACTGGTCGCGCTTTCTCGGCGCGCTCAGCGCGCGCCGCGTGGTGGTGGCCGTGGTCCTGGCGGTGGCCGTCGCCGCCACGCTCAACCCGATCTTCATCCCCCCCTTCCCGGTGCTGCTGGGGCGCACGCTGTTCGTCGCGATGGTGCTGCTGGTGGTCTACGCGGCGGCCCGGCAATGGCCCCCGCGCCGGCTGCCGCGCTGGGTGCCCCCGTGGATCTGGCCGGTGCTGGCGGTCGGCCTGGCTGCCCCGGTGGTCACTTTCGGCCTGTACCTGCTGCAGGTCGGCGGCGACGTGATCATGTTCGTCAACACGCCGGAGCGTGTGTGGGGATTCCTGGTCGTCGGTGGCAGTGCGTTGGTGCTGGGACTCCTGTTCGCGTCGGGGGCGGCGGTGCGCGAGCGCCTGGCCGAGGCCCGCACGCGCGAGCTGGCGCTGGAGCTGGAGCGCAGCCGCCTGGAGAAGCAGGCGCTGGACGCCCGGCTGTCGCTGCTGCAGGCGCAGATCGAGCCGCACTTCCTGTTCAACACCCTGGCCAACGTGCAGGCGCTGGTGGAGCAGCAGTCGCCGCGCGCGGCCGACGTGCTGAAGAGCCTGGTGGCCTACCTGCGCGCGGCGATGCCGCACCTGCACGAGGGCCAGGCGACGCTCGGCCACGAGTTGCGGCTGGTCCAGGCCTACCTCGAGCTGATGCGCATGCGCATGCCCGACCGCCTGCAGTTCGCGATCGACGTCGACATGGCGCTGCACACCCGGTCGTTCCCGGCGATGGCGCTGCTGACGCTGGTCGAGAACGCCGTGCGCCACGGCATCGATCCCAGCGAGGAGGGCGGCCGCGTCGACATCGGCGCGCAGCTGCAGGCCGACGGCCTGCACCTGTGGGTGGCCGACACCGGCGCCGGTCTCGACCCGCACGCGCAGCCCGGCACCGGCTTGCCCAACCTGCGCGAGCGGCTGGCCGGCGCGTACGGGCCGCGCGCGCGGGTCGACCTGAGTGAAGTCCAGCCACACGGCGTGCGCGCCGAGATCGTCCTGCCGTCGTAGCATGAACACCACCGCCCCTTCGGCCGTCAGCCCCAACCCATCGTCGCGCGCCATGAGCTCCGACACGCGTCCCGCCGCGGTGACGGCCCTGGTCGCCGACGACGAACCGCTGCTGCGCGATCGCCTGGTGGCCCACCTGGCGCGGCTGTGGCCCGAGCTGCAGGTGGTGGGGCAGGCGCGCAACGGGCGCGAGGCGATCGAGCTGTTCGAGCTGCGCCGGCCGGCGGTGGCCTTCCTCGACGTGCACATGCCGGGCCAGAGCGGCATCGATGCCGCTCGTGCCATCGGCGGGCGTGCCGAGGTGGTCTTCATCACCGCCTACGAGCAGTACGCGGTGCAGGCCTTCGAGCAGGGCGCGATCGACTACCTGGTCAAGCCCTTCGACGAGCAGCGCCTGGCCGAGACCGTGCAGCGCCTGCGCCGGCGGCTGCCGGCCGCGACCTCGGACCCCTCGCCGACGATCGAAGGCCGCGACGAGCTGCTCGACCACCTGGCCGCCGAGCTGCGGCGGCGGGGACCGGCACGCCAGCACCTGCAGTGGATCAAGGCCTCGCTCGGGCCGGCGGTGCGCCTGATCCCGGTGGCCCAGGTGGCCTACCTGCGCAGCGACGAGAAGTACACGCTGGTGGCCTGGGAGGGCGGCGAGGCGCTGATCCGCAAGACCATCCGCGAGCTCGCCGACGAGCTGGACCCGGAGGTCTTCGTGCAGGTGCACCGCTCGGTGATCGTCAACCTGCACCACGTCAGCCAGGTGGTGCGCGGCGCCAACGAGACGGCCGACGTGCACCTGCGCGGCCGCAGCGAGGTGCTGCCGGTCAGCCGCAGCTACCTGCACGTGTTCCGGCAGATGTAGGCAGGCCCGCCAGGCCTGTCGGGGCTGCATCGGCGGCCGCATCGCAGGCCGGTCGCTCCGGTGGGACGAGAAGCCCGTCGTGCCGGCAGCAAACAGACTGGCCGGTCGCGCCGGCAGCAAAAAAACAGGCCGGTCGCGCCGGCCTGGTGAAGACGATCCCGACAAGGGGTTGTGCCCGAGGGATCGCGGAGGGTGGTGCCGTGGCGCGAGGAGGAAAGCGCCACCGCCTGCGCACGATAGGACGCGGCCGGCCGGCCTGCGAGGGGCGTGCGACCGGCCCGCGCCTGGCCGTCATGGGCGGCGGATGGGGACGACGAAGCGCAGTGGCCCCTCCGGGTCCCAGGGCTGGACGACGGCGCGCGGCGCACCCCGGCACGCGGTGGCCTGCGGCCGCGCCGGCCGCGCCGGCGGAGCCGGCTCAGGCCTCGCGCCAGAGCCAGGCGGCGCCGCGCACCCCCGATGCGTCGCCGTGCCGGCTGGGCACCAGCTGCGTGCGCACGGGGTCGGCCAGCCCGCCCGAAAACACCCAGCGGCTCCACAACGCGGGCACGCGCTGCAACAGGTGCGGCATCTGCGAGATGCCGCCTCCCAGCACGATGACGTCCGGGTCGAGCAGGTTGATCACCGAAGCCAGCGCCCGCGCCAGGCGCGAAGCATGGCGATCCAGCGTGGCGCGGGCGGTGGCGTCGCCGGCCTCGGCGGCCGCGGCGATGCCGCGGGCATCGAGGTCCTGGCCGGTCACCAGCCGGTGGTCGCGGGCCAGGCCGGGACCGCTGACCAGGGTCTCGATGCAGCCGGCCTGGCCGCAGTAGCAGGGCGGCGCGGGGTCTTCGCCGGCCACGGACCAGGGCAGCGGGTTGTGACCCCATTCGCCGGCCAGGCCGTTGGGGCCGGTGAGCACCCGGCCGTCCACCGCGATGCCCGCGCCCGTGCCGGTGCCGAGGATGACCGCGAAGACCACCGCGGCGCCGGCGGCCGCGCCGTCGGTCGCTTCCGACAGGGCCAGGCAGTTGGCGTCGTTGGCCAGGCGGACCGGCTGCCCGATCGCCGCCTCGAGGTCGCGCTGCAGCGGCCGACCGTTGAGCACGGTGGAGTTGGCGTTCTTGATCAGCCCCGCCCGCGTCAGGCTGCCGGGGGTCCCGACGCCGATGCTGATGCCGTCGCCGAACCCCCGGGCGCGCTGCACCAGGCCGGCGATGGCCTGCACGGTGGCCGCGTAATCCCCCTGCGGGGTGGGCACCCGTTCGCGCCAGCACTCGCGACCGTCGGGCTCCAGCAGCCGGGCCTCGATCTTGGTGCCGCCGAGGTCGATGCCCAGGGCCTTGCGCGCCGCCGTCGCGCCAGCCTGCACGGCGCCGCTCACATCGGCTGCGTGCGCTCGAGCAGCCAGGCGCGCGCGTCGCCCTGCACCCGTGGCAGCAGCCGCTCGCGCACCGTCGCGTGGTAGGCGTCGAGCCAGGCCACCTCGTCGGGGCGCAACAGGCTGCGCTCGATGCAACGGGTGTCGATCGGGCACAGCGTCAGCGTCTCGAAGTCGAGGAACTCGCCGAAGGTCGTGCCCTCGGCGGTGGCGGCCGGCACGTTGAGCACCAGGTTCTCGATGCGCACGCCCCACTGGCCGGGCCGGTACAGGCCGGGTTCGATGGAGGTGATCATGCCCGGCTCCATCGCCATGTTCGGGTCGGGCATCGCCTTGCTGATCGACTGCGGGCCCTCGTGCACGTTGAGGAAGTAGCCCACGCCGTGGCCGGTGCCGTGCCCGAAGTCCAGCCCCTCGGCCCACAGCGGCATGCGGGCGATGGCGTCGAGCATCGGGGACAGCGTGCCGCGCGGGAAGCGCGTGCGCGACAAGGCCATCGTGCCCTTGAGCACCAGCGTGTAATCATGCTTCATCGCCGCGCTGAGGGTGCCGATTGGCCACACCCGCGTGATGTCGGTGGTGCCGCCGAGGTACTGCCCGCCCGAGTCGATGAGCAGCAGGCCGTTGCCTTCGATCACGGCATGCGATTCGGTGGTCGCCCGGTAGTGCGGCATCGCCCCGTTGGCGTTGAAGCCGGCGATCGTCGAGAAGCTCAGCCCGACGAAGCCAGGGCGCCGCGCGCGCGCGGCACTGAGCCATTCGTCCACCGTCAGCTCGGTGAGGCGCTCGCCACGTGCCAGGGCCTGCTCGAAGGCGGCGTAGAACTCGCACATCGCGACGCCGTCCTCGATCATCGCCTCGCGCACGTGGGCCGCCTCGGCCGCGCTCTTGCGACTCTTGGCCAGCGTGCTCGGGTTGATCGCCTCGACCACCCGCACGCCGGCCGGGACGGCCTGGCGCAGGCCGTGGGTGATGCGACGCGGGTCGACCAGCAGCACGGCGTCGGCCGGCAGGGCGGCCAGGGCCGTCGCGGCCCCGGCGTAGGGGGCCAGACGCAGGCCGTCGGCGGCCAGCGCGCCGGCCAGCGCGGCGTCGATCTTGCCGTCGCCGACGAACAGCGTGCCGCCGGTCATGTCCAGCAGCAGGTGGGCCATGAACACCGGGTTGTAGCTGACATCGCTGCCGCGCAGGTTGGTGATCCAGGCGATGTCGTCGACCGTCGAGACGAAGTGGTGCGTCGCCGCGTGGCGCGCCATCGCCTCGCGCAGCGCGGCCAGCTTGGCCGCACGTGCCAGCGGCGCCTGCGGGGCCCGGTGCTCGTAGACCGGCGCCGTGGGCAGTGCCGGGCGGTCGGGCCAGATGCGGTCGAGCAGGTCGATGTCGGTGCGCAGCGCGACGCCGGCCTTGTCCAGCGCCGCGCGCAGCCCCTGAGCGGCGGCCAGGCCCAGCACCTGGCCATCGACGGCCACGCTGCGGCCGCGGGGGACACGACGGGCCAGCCAGTCGACGTGCGCGGTGCTCTGTCCGGTGGCGATCCTTTCCAGCGTGATGCCGGTTCCGGCCAGCTCGGCCTCGGCCTGCGTCCAGTAGCGGCTGTCGGCGAACAGCACGGCCTCGTCCACCGTGACCACCAGGGTGCCCATCGAGCCGGTGAAGCCCGACAGCCACTCACGGCCCTGCCAGCGGCCAGGCAGGTACTCGCTGAGGTGCGGGTCGCTCGAAGGCACCAGCAGGGCCTGCACGCTTTCGGCGTGCAGCACCTCGCGCAGCTGGTCCAGGCGCAGGCGGATCGGCGAGGTGCGGGTGTCCATGAGCTTGTCTCCGGTGGAGCGCGGATTCTAGGTTTGCGCCCGGCAGGCTGCAGGCTCATCGATGCCGGCCATCCGGCGGCGGTCGCGCGCCACAATCGAGGCTCGTCAACGGCGCGGATCGGTGCATGCGACATCCCTCCCTGGCGCTTCGCCTCGCCTTGCTGGCCGCCATCGGGCTGGCCGGCTGTGCCTCGATGACCGAGGACCAGTGCCGTCGTGCCGACTGGTTCGAGCGCGGCCGCCGCGACGGCGGCCAGGGCGAACCATCGACTTACATCGACGCCCATCGCCAGGCCTGCGCCAAGGCCGGCGTCCTGCCAGACGGGACGCGCTGGCTGGCCGGCTGGCAGGACGGCGTGCGCGGCTACTGCACGCCGCGTTCGGCCTGGGACAGCGGCGCGGCCAACCGCAGCTATCAAGGGGCCTGCCGCGATCTCGACGAGGCCGCCTGGCTGCGCTGGTACCGCAGCGGCCAGGACCTGTACCGCACCCGCCGCGAGCGCGACACCGCGCGCAGCGAGATCGACAAGCTGGAGCGCCAGCTCAAGAAGGCCGAGAAGGACGACGAGCGCAAGCAGCTGCGCGAGCAGATCCACAAGCTCGATGTCGAACATGCGCGGCTGCGCCGGCTGGCCCAGACGCTCGAGAGTGCCGCGCCGCGCTGAGCCGGTGACCTGCAGCGCCACGCTCGACGATGTCCGATCCCCGAGGGCCTGGCCGGCGCCCCCACGCCGGGCCGGCACGCCCGCCACCTGAAAGGAGCCCCGGATGGCCGACCCGCAAGCCGCGCTGCTGACCCAGCTGCGCCACATCCAGGCCAAGACCGGCAAGACCCTGGCCGAGCTGCATGCCGCCGTGGCGGCCAGTGGCCGGGTCAAGCATGGCGAGAAGCGCAGCTTCGTGATGGAACACTTCCAGCTGGGATACGGCGACGCCAACACGGTCGTGCACACCATGGGGCAGCCGCCCGCCGGGCTCGACGCGGGACCAACGGATGCCGGGACAGCCCCGCCTGACTCCGGGGTCGATCCGCTGGACGCCATCTACGGCGGCGCCAAGGCGCATCTGCGTGCGCTGCACGACCACGTCATCGCGGCCATCGATGCGTTCGGCACCTACGAGACCGCGCCGAAGAAGAGCTACGTCAGCCTGCGTCGCCGGAAGCAGTTCGCGATGGTCGGGCCGGCAACTCGGGAAGCGATCGAGATCGGCCTCAACGCCAAGGCCCTGCCGCCGCACGCGCGCCTGAAGGCGATGCCCCCGGGCGGGATGTGCCCCTACAGCACGCGACTGTCGCGTCCCGAGGAGATCGATGCCGACCTGCGCGCGTGGCTGCGGGCGGCCTTCGACGCCGCCGGTTGATCCGCCCTCCACGGACCAGCGGACCGCAGCCCCGAAGGGAAATCGGCCCGAGCGGCCAACCCGGATCGGGCGCAGCTCGCCGGCTGCCGGGTCCCAGGACGCCAGCGCCCGTCTCGCCCGTCGCACGAGCCGGCAGGACCGAGCTCACAAGTCGGTGCGCAGCTTCCAGATCTCCGGGAACAGCACCACGTCGAGCATGCGCCGCAGGTAGCCCACGCCGCTGGTGCCGCCGGTGCCGCGCTTGAAGCCGATCACGCGCTCGACGGTGGTGACGTGGCGGAAGCGCCAGAGCCGGAACGCGTCCTCCAGGTCGGTGAGCTCCTCGCCCAGCTGGTAGAGATCCCAATGCGAGTCGGGCGTGCGGTACACCTGCAGCCAGGCGGCTTCGACCTCGTCGCTGGCGGCATAGGGCTGGGTCCAGTCGCGGTCGATGTGGCTGGCCGGCACCGGCAGCCCGCGGCGCGCCAGCAGGCGCAAGGCTTCGTCGTACAGCGACGGCGCCATGTAGGCGGCACGCACCTGCGCCAGCCGGTCCGGACGGTGTTCGTGCGGGCGCAGCATCGCGGCGTTCTTGTTGCCCAGGCTGAACTCGATGCAGCGGTACTGCCAGCTCTGGAAGCCGCTGCTGCTGGCCAGGTAGGGACGGATCGCGCTGTATTCGGGCGGCGTCATCGTCGCCAGCACGTCCCACGCGTGGACCAGCTGCTCCATGATCTTCGAGACGCGCGCGAGCATCTTGAATGCCGCGGGCAGCCGGTCACCGGCCACGTGGGCGATGGCGGCCTGCAGCTCGTGCAGCATCAGCTTCATCCACAGCTCGCTGGTCTGGTGCTGCACGATGAAGAGCATCTCGTTGTGGTCGGGCGACAGCGGGTGCTGGGCCGACAACACCTGGTCGAGGTGCAGGTAGTCGCCGTAGCTCATGGCCTGGGAGAAATCCAGGCGCGCGTGCTCGTCGTGCACCACGTCTTCGGGGCGCTGCGGGGCCGTCATGGGGAGGTCCTCGGTGCGGGTGTTGCGAAGGCGCGCGGCGGTTCAGGTCACGGCTGCACGCTGCGCGAAGCGGGGCTGGCGCCACTCGCCGCCGTCGAGCACCTGGCGCAGCTGCTCGACGGCGTCCCACACGTCGACGTGTCGGGTGTACAGCGGCGTGAAGCCGAAGCGCAGGATGTCCGGCACGCCCGCACCGTCGCCGGCGCGGAAGTCGCCGACCACGCCGCGCGCGATCAAGGCCTGCACGATCGCGTAGGCCCCGTCGTCGCGCGCCAGGCAGACCTGCGAGCCGCGCCGGGCGTCGTCGCGCGGCGACACCACGGTCAGTCCGTGGCCGGCGCAGCGGGCCTCGACGAGGTCGGCGAAGCGGCGCGTCAGCGCCAGCGACTTGGCGCGCAGCGCGGCCATGCCGCCCAGCGGGTCGGCCGCCAGCAGGGTGTCGACGCCGCACTCCAGCGCGGCCAGCGACAGCACCGGCGGCGTGCCGCACAGGTAGCGCGCGATGCCCGCGGCCGGCCGGTAGCCGGGCCTGAACTCGAACGGCGCGGCGTGCCCCATCCAGCCGGCCAGCGGCTGCCAGAAGCGCTCGGCATGGCGCGGATGCACCCACACGAAGGCCGGCGCGCCCGGGCCGCCGTTGAGGTACTTGTAGCCGCAGCCCACCGCGAAGTCGGCGCCGTCGCCGTGCAGGTCCACCGGCACCGCCCCCGCGCTGTGCGCCAGGTCCCACAGGGCCAGCGCACCGGCCCGGTGGGCGGCGCGCGACAGCGCGGCCATGTCGTGCAGCGCGCCGGTGCGGTAGTTGACGTGGGTGAGCATCAGCACCGCGGTGCGCGCGTCGAGTCGGGCGGCCAGCTCGTCGGCCTCGACCAGCACCAGCTCGAGGCCCTGCTCGCGGGCCAGTGACTCGGCGATGTACAGGTCGGTGGGGAAGTTGCTGCGCTCGGACAGGATCACGCGGCGTTGCGGCGCGTCGGCGCGCTGCATCGCCAGCGCGGCGCTGAGCACCTTGAACAGGTTCACCGAGGTCGAGTCGGCCACCACCAGTTCGCCGGCGCCGGCGCCGACGAGCCGGGCAATCTTGTCGCCCACGCGTTGCGGCAGGTCGATCCAGCCGGCAGCGTTCCAGCTGCCGATCAGGCCCTGGCCCCACTCCTGCGCCACGACGTCGTGCAGGCGCGCCACCGTGGCGCGCGGCAGCACGCCGAGCGAGTTGCCGTCGAGGTAGATCACGCCCGCAGGCAGGACGAACTGCTCGCGCAGCGGGGCCAGCGGATCGGCGGCGTCGAGCGCCAGGGCCTGGTCACGGGTTTGCATCGGGTCCCTTCGGTCCGGGGGGGCGCGCACCGGCAGCCGGCGCGCTGCCGCGCAGCACGGCGCGCACCGGCGAGGCGTCGGCGCTCACCAGCTTGAGCGGCAAGGCGATGAGTTCGTAGTCGCCCTCGGGCACCTCGTCGAGCCACAGGTTCTCCAGCACGCGCAGGCCGCGCCGCCGGAGCACCTGGTGCGTCGGCAAGGTCTTGCTGTCGGCCGGATCGACGCTGGCGCTGTCGACGCCGACCAGCCGCACGCCGAGGTCGGCCAGGCGTTCGACCAGGTCCGGGTCCAGGGCCGTCAGCTTCGCGTCGAAGCGGTCGACCGGCATGCGCTCGCAGGTGCGCACGAGCAGCCGCGGGGGCAGGGCGGTCGCCGCGTGCGCGATGTGCGTCCAGCCGACCCGCGCCCCGCAGCCCAGCGCGTGCACGACGCGGCAAGGCCCGATGTAGGGCTCGAGGTCGAGCAGCCCGATGGCATGGCCGGCATCGTCGTAGTGCAAGGGCGCGTCGGCGTGCGCCCCCAGGTGCGGCGACAGCGTCAGCGCGCTGACGTTGACCGGGCAGCCGGGGCCGATGCGGGCCGTCCACTGCTGGGCGAAGGCGGTGTCGCCGGGGAACACCGGCGACCCGGCGTGCACCGGCGGCGAGATGTCCCACAGGCGGGCCGGGGCGCTCATCGGCAGGGGCCGACCGGGCGTGCGGGCGACCGGCCGAATTGATTGACATCTAAACTATATCGCCAAAGAATGCCCGCGCAGGACCTCCAGCACAGGCGCCCCGCATGCCCGCCAGCGCGCACGTCGACACCTTCGCCCGCGACCGCCTGCCGCCGCCCGAGGCGCTGCCCCGGTTCCTGTTCACGCTGCCGGAGCTGCAGCTGCCCGGGCGCCTCAACGTCGCCGCCGAGCTGCTCGATCGCTGGGTCGCCGCGGGCCAGGGCGAGCGCCCCTGCGTGCTCGGCGATGGCGTGCGTTGGACCTACGCCGACCTGCAGGCCCGGGCGAACCGCATCGCGCGCGTGCTGGTCGAGGACCTTGGCCTGGTCAGCGGCAATCGCGTGCTGCTGCGCGGCGCCAATTCGCCGATGCTCGCAGCCTGCTGGTTCGGCGTCATCAAGGCCGGCGGCATCGCGGTCGGCTCGATGCCGCTGCTGCGTGCGCGCGAGCTCGAGGCCATCGTCGACAAGGCCGAGGTCAGCCACGCGCTGTGCGACGCCCGCCTGCTCGACGAGCTGGACCTCGCGCAGCACCGCACGCCCAGCCTGAGGCACCGTCTCGCGTTCAACGGCGACGCCGGGCCGGGATCGCTGGAGGCCGCGATGGCGGCCCATCCGCCGGACTTCGAGACGCTCGACACCGCCGCCGACGACGTGGCCGTGATCGCGTTCACGTCGGGCACCACCGGCGTGCCCAAGGGCACCCTGCATTTCCACCGCGACGTCATCGCCGCGTGCCGCTGCTGGCCGCCGCACGTGCTGCGGGCGACGGGCGACGACCGCTTCATCGGCTCGCCGCCCCTGGCCTTCACCTTCGGCCTGGGCGGGCTGCTGATGTTCCCGCTGTCGATCGGCGCGTCGACGGTGCTGATCGAAAAGGCCTCGCCGGACGCGCTGCTGCCGGCCATCGCGCGCCACCGCGCGACCGTGTGCTTCACCGCGCCGACCTCGTACCGCGCAATGGCCGGGCAGCTCGCGGCCGCTGCTTCGCCGGGCGGGTCGGCACATGACCTGTCCAGCCTGCGCAAATGCGTCTCGGCCGGCGAGGCGCTGCCCGCGGCGACCCGCACGCTGTGGAAGCAGGCCACCGGCATCGAGATCATCGACGGCATCGGCTCGACCGAGCTGTTCCACATCTTCATCTCGGCCGACGAGGCCCACGCCCGGCCCGGCGCCACCGGCGTGCCGGTGCCCGGCTACGAGGCCCGCATCGTCGACGACGAGGGTCGCGAGCTGCCGCGCGGCCAGGTGGGCCGGCTGGCGGTCAGGGGTCCCACCGGCTGCAAGTACCTGGCCGACGAACGCCAGTCCACCTACGTGCAGGACGGCTGGAACCTGACCGGCGATGCCTACCGCATCGACGACGACGGCCAGTTCGTCTACCAGGCGCGCACCGACGACATGATCATCTCCGGCGGCTACAACATCGCCGGGCCGGAGGTCGAGGGCGCCTTGCTGCTGCATCCGGCGGTGGCCGAGTGCGGCGTCGTCGGGCACCACGACGAGGCGCGTGGCCAGATCGTGCGCGCCTTCGTCGTGCTGCGCCCCGGCCACGAGCCGGGCGACGCGATGGCCCGCACGCTGCAGGACTTCGTCAAGCAGACCATCGCGCCGTACAAGTACCCGCGCGAGGTGCGCTTCGTGGCCAGCCTGCCGCGCACCGAGACCGGCAAGCTGCAGCGCTTCCGCCTGCGCGACCCGGTCGCCTGAACCCGGCTCAGGCCGCGGTCGCGGCGGCGCTCGATGCGTCGCGATGCGGCGGAACCCCGGTCCGCCGCTCGCGCGGCGCGGATGCGGCCCGCATCTGTTCGCGCCACGCGCGCAGCAGCGACCGGATCTCGTCGTCGGGCCGGGCCGGCAGCTTGCGGTACTCGGAGCAGTCGCTCTTGCGCGTCAGCAGCCGGTGGTTGATCAGCTCGCGGCGCAGCGTCACGTGGTCGCCGAAGGTGTTGGCCGCGACGAGGATCGCATTGACCTCGCGCTCGGTGTAGACGCGGCGCCCCTCGAAGCGGGTCCACAGCACCCACATCGCCAGGCGCTGCACCGAGAACTTCTGGGGCCAGCGGATCAGCCGCCCGCGGCTGTCGAACTGCATCAGCGCCTTGCGCGCGGTGACGCTCAGCGGCGCGGCGGGCTCGCGGTCCTCGGCGGCGCGAGGCAGGGCGGGCGTGGGCCGGTGCGTGGCTGCGCGCAGCGCCTGCACGTTGCGGTGGCCGGTGGCGCGGGCCAGCAGGTTGAGCAGTTCGACGTGGCTGGGCGGCCCCTCGCCGGCCTGGTGGCGGGCCTGCAGGGCCTGGCCGAGCGATCGGGCCAGCTGGGATAGGTCGGGGGCGACGAAGGGCGTCGGGATGGATGGCATGTCGGTCTCCGGCCGGCCCACGAGTGGTGCCGGCATCATCGAGCGCGTGCTGCGGTCCTCGCACGGGGCGGGGCGCCGGGGGTTGCCGACTTCCGGCTCGCAGCGTGCGCGGGAGCGTCACGACAGAGCCGAGATCAAGTGGTGCAAGGGCAGGTTTAGCTCGCGGGGGGCCGCGCGGCAACGCCTGGGTGAACTGCCGACCGGCGCGCAGTGTAGCCGCAGCCGGGGCGTCGATGCGGGTCTTCCCCCGCGAGCGGTCGCAGGGTGCGGCGTCACCGGGGGAATCGGGAGACCCGCGCCGCGAAGCCCTCCGCGGCATCGGCGCCGCGTGCCGCGGCCACGGCCCCATGCCCTCGCCAGGCTCCATGACCGACCGGCGCGCGGCACGGAGGCGCCGGCGCGGCTACAATGCGCGCTTCGGCCTCGTCGTGAGGCCGTTCGTTCATCCCCACTGACCCTCGTCGGACCCCCGCCCATCGCGGCAGGGACCGGTTGGCCCCCGACGCGGGGCCGCAGGTTGGCGGCGATGCCGTCGCCGTGAAACGTCCGCCCACCGGCGTCCGCCGGGTGGTGTCCTGCTCTTAGCGACCTGACCTTCGGCACCCGGCCGGGTGCCGCCGGCGTGCCTGCGTGTGCGCCGGGCTCTCTCGAAAGACGACATGAGTTTCGATACCCTGGGCCTTCACGAGACCCTGACCCGCGCCGTGCAACAAGCCGGCTACACCGCGCCCACCGAAGTGCAGGCGCGCGCCATCCCGGCCGCGCTCCAGGGCACCGACCTGATGGTGTCGTCGAGCACCGGCAGCGGCAAGACGGCGGCCTTCGTGCTGCCGGCGCTGACCCGCGTGCTGCAGGCGCGCGCCGCGGGCCCGCGGCGCGACAAGGGCGTGTCCCATGGCCCGCGCGTGCTGGTCCTGACGCCGACCCGCGAACTGGCCCTGCAGGTGGCCAAGGCGGCGATGGACTACGGCCGCCACGTGCAGGGCTTGCGCGTGGCCACCGTCGTCGGCGGCGTGCCCTACGGCGCGCAGCTCAAGGCCCTGCGCGGTCCGCTGGACCTGCTGGTGGCCACACCGGGGCGCCTGATGGACCACATGGCCAGCGGCAAGGCGGTGCTCGCGCATGTCGAGCTGCTGGTGCTCGACGAGGCCGACCGCATGCTCGACATGGGTTTCATCGAGGACATCCACCACATCGCCGCGGCGCTGCCGGCGACGCGCCAGACGCTGATGACCAGCGCCACCTTCGCCGGCTTCGTCGGCCGGCTGGCCGAGGAACTGCTGCGCCAGCCGCAGCGCATCGAGGTCAATTCGCACCGCGACGCCCATGCCGACATCGAGCAACGCCTGCACTGGGCCGACGACGTGTCGCACAAGAACGCGCTGCTCGACCACATCCTGACCGAACGCAACCTCGAGCAGGCGGTGGTCTTCACCAGCACCCAGCGCGATGCCGAGTGGCTGGCCGAGCGCCTGGGGGAGATGGGCCACTCGGTGGCCGCGCTGCACGGCGGCATGCCGCAGGGCCGGCGCAACCGCGTGCTGCTCGGCCTGCGCCAGCGCCAGCTGCGCGTCCTGGTGGCCACCGACGTGGCGGCGCGCGGCATCGACGTGCCGACGATCAGCCACGTCATCAATTACGGTCTGCCGATGAAGGCCGAGGACTATGTGCACCGCATCGGCCGCACCGGCCGCGCCGGGCGCGCCGGGCTGGCGGTGACGCTGGCCGAGCGCCGCGACGCCGGGATGATCCACAGCATCCAGCGCTTCACGACCCAGCGCATCCCGCCGGCGGTGATCGCCGGCCTCGAGCCGCGGCGTCCGCAACCCGCCGCCGAGCGGCCGCAGCCGGCTTCGCGCTGGCAGCCGCGTGGCGCCCAGCCCGGCGGGGCCCATCGGGCTGGACCGCGGCACGGCGCACCGTCGGGCCCGTCGCGCTCGGCGCGACCGCCGCAGGGTTCACGCTCGGCCGCGAACCGCCGGCCGCGATGACGCCTGCCGGGGCGCCCTGCGGCCTCGCAGGGTGGTCCTCGCCGCGTTGAGCGACCGGGCCTGGCACGACCCGGATCCGGAACCGGCCCCACGCGGGCCGGCCGACCGCCGGGCTCGGGCGGGTCAGACGCCCAGCAGCTCGACCTCGAAGACCAGCGTCGCGTTCGGCGGGATCACCCCGCCGGCACCGCGCGCGCCATAGCCCAGCTCGGGCGGGATCAGCAGCACGCGCGTGCCGCCGACGCGCATGCCCTGCACGCCCTCGTCCCAGCCGCCGATCACATGGCCGGCGCCGAGCGGAAACGCGAACGGGCTGCCGCGGTCCTTGCTGGAGTCGAACTTGCGGCCGCGGCTGCCCTCGGCGGCCTCGTCGTGCAGCCAGCCGGTGTAGTGCACGCGCACACGCTGGCCGGCATGGGCCTCGTCGCCTTCGCCGGTGACGGTGTCCTCGTACTGCAGGCCGGAAGCGGTGGTGATCATCGATGGTCCTCGGTCGGGTGGCAGGGAGCCCTCGATGATGCCATCCGTCGGCGGGTGGGCGACCCGGCAGCCCGGGCCTTGCCGGCCGCTCAGCCCTGGTCCTGCTCGCGCAGGGCCGCCTGCAGACGGGGGACGTCCAGTCGCGCGTGCTGGGCGTCGACGTCGCTGATCACGCCTTCGCGGCGCAGGCTGCTGACGATGCGGCTGGTGGTCTCGATGGTCAGGTCGAGCATGGCGCCCATCTCGGCGCGGCGCGGCATCCACAGCACGCCGTCGTCGGCGTGGCGGGCCAGCTCCAGCAGCAGGTGCAGCACGCGGCGGCGGGCCGGACCCGTGGCCAGCTCGGCCAGCCATTGCTCGGACGATTCGACGGCCTCCTGCCAGCGTGTCATCAGGCCGCGCATCAGCTCGGGATGACGGTCCGACAGGTCGTCCAGCAGCGTGCGCGGGATCCGGCAGGCGCGCACCGGCGTGCAGGCGACCGCGGCATCGAGGTGCGAGCGCTGCAGCAGCGCCTCCTGGCCGATCAGGTCGCCACGACCGGCCAGCCGCACGACCCGGCGATCGCCGCGGGCCGTGACGCGCTCCAGACGCACCATGCCGGTCCGCACCGTGTACAGGGCGTGACCGCGCTCGCCGATGTCGAACAGCACGCTGCCCGTCGGCAGCTCGACGTCGGCGATGTGGACATGGATGTCGTCGAGCGCGGTCTCGTCGAGCACGCCGAACAAGGCCATGCCGCGTTCGCGGCAGGCGGCGCAGGCCTGCGCCTGCGGGTGGCGGGAGTCCTGCCGGTACAACGGGATCGTGCGCATGCTCGCGGCCCTCCGCGCGGGGTTCGATATCACCGATTGCTTATGCAATGATAAAGCCCGCGGATCGGCGCTACGCTCGCGCCTGCGATCTTCCCGCGTCACCCGCCCGCTTCCGAGGACAGGCATGCACGTTCCACCTCCCGCCACGGGCGGCTTCGACGATCCGGCCGGCACCTGGAACCGGCGCTTCCAGGCTCCGGGCTTCCTGTTCGGCACCGAGCCCAACGACTGGCTGCGCCGCCACGCCGGCGTGTGGCGGCCGGGCCAGCGCGTGCTGTCGGTGGCCGACGGGGAAGGGCGCAACAGCGTCTGGCTGGCCCGCCAGGGCCTGGTCGTCGAGGCCTTCGACGTCGCCGAGGTTGGCGTGGCCAAGGCGCGCGAGTGGGCGTCGCGGCAGGGCGTCCAGGTCGACTACCAGGTGGCCGACTGCGACCGGTTCGCGTGGCGCGAGGCCGCCTACGACGGCGTGGCGGCGATCTTCGTGCAGTTCGCCGACCCGGCCTTGCGCGCGCGCCTGTTCGCCCGCATCGTCGCCGCCCTCGCGCCCGGCGGCGTGCTGGTGCTGCAGGGCTACACGCCCCGGCAGCTCGAGTACCGCACCGGCGGGCCGCCGGTGGCCTCCCACCTGTACACGCCCGCGCTGCTGCGCGAGGCCTTTGCCGCGCTGCGCATCGACGAGCTCACCGAGTACGAGGCCGAGCTTGCCGAGGGCAGCGGCCATCACGGCCGCTCGGCCCTGATCGGCATGGTGGCCACCAAGGTCTGACCGGCGGGCGCGCCGGCACGCACGGCGTCGCACCAGCGCTCGCGCCAGGCCTGCACGGCGGCCTGCAGGAAAGCGGCGCGGTCGGCGGCCTGGCCTGCGGCCAGTCCCAGCGTGGCGGCGGCCGAGCGCAAGGCCTGCAGCACCTGGGCCGGGTCCTCCAGCGCCAGAGCTGCGGCGCCGTTCTGCTTGGACAGCTTCTGCCCGTCGGCACCCAGCACCAGCGGCGTGTGCAGGTAGCGCGGCGTCGGCAGGCCGAGCGCGTGCTGCAGCAGGATCTGGCGCGGCGTGTTGTCGGCCAGGTCCTCGCCGCGCACGACGTCGGTGATGCCCTGGTGCGCGTCGTCCACCACCACGGCCAGCTGGTAGGCGGTCAGTCCATCGGCGCGGCGCAGCACGAAGTCGCCCACCGCCTGCGCCAGGTTCTGCGATCGCTCCCCCAGGCGGCGATCGGTCCAGGTGACGACGAGGTCGCGGCCCTCGGCGTCGACGGTGCGCATGCGGGTTGCGCGCGCGGGGCGGCCGTGCAGGCCGGCGCGGCAGGTGCCCGGGTACACCGGATCGGCATGCCGCGCGCGGGTCAGGCCCCGGGCGGCCCGGGCGCGGGCGATGTCCTGCCGGGTGCAGGCGCAGGGATAGGTCCAGCCGCGTGCCGCCAGCCGCCGCAAGGCCTCGTCGTAGGCGGCCTCGCGGCGCGACTGCCACAGCGGCGCCTCGTCGGCGACCAGACCGCAGCGCTCGAGCTGGTCGAGGATCACGCGGTCCATGCCGGGCACGCAGCGGGGCCGGTCGACATCCTCGATGCGCACCAGCCAGCGGCCACCACGGGCCCGCACGTCGAGCCAGCTGGCCAGCGCCGCCACCAGCGAGCCGGCATGCAGCGGACCGGTGGGCGACGGCGCGAAGCGACCGACGACGGTCACCGTCGTCCCCGTCGCCGCCCGGCCTCCGGTGGCGCGTTCACGCCGCGCGGCGGCGCACGGTGCGGGCGGGTTCGCCGCCATGCCCCTCGAGCAGGGCGCGCCGCGTGGTCGCGCTGCCCAGCTGGTCGAGCCACCAGCGCAGCGCCAGGCCGGCCGGCGGCCGCGGGCCCTTGGGCGTGGTGGTGCAGCGCCAGGCGTAGCCGATGCGCGCCACCCGCGTCGGCCGCACGGTGGGCTTGATCAGCAGCGCGCCGCTGGCGACCAGGTCGCGCACCATCGGCTCGGGCACGAAGCCGCAGCCCAGACCGCGGCGCTGCAGCTCGATCTTGTCGGCCAGCGAGTTGACGGTCAGCACGGCCTGGCCGGGCAGCAGGTTGACGGTCACCGGCGACAGGCGTTGCGCGGAGTCGGCCACCGCAATGGCCAGATGGCGCAGCAGCTCGGCGTCGTCGATGGGCCCGTCGTGGGCGGCCAGTGGGTGGTGCGGGGCCACGGCCAGCAGGAAGCGCAGCTCGCCCATCGGCTCGATGGCCACGCCCGGGGGCAGGGTCTGGTCGGCGCCGACGCCGATGGCCAGGTCGGCCTGCCCGCTGACCAGCGCCTCCCAGGTGCCGGCCAGCACCTCGGTGCGCAGGCGCAGGCGTGTGCCCGGCCCCCCGGTGGAGCCCGACCCCAGACCACCCTGCGGGTCGAGCGCGTGAAAGGCCTCCAGCAGCTCGAACAGGGTGCGGCGCGAGATGATGTCGTCGGCCACGATGGTCAGGTGGCCCTCCCAGCCGGTGGCCACGCGCCGCACCCGGTTGGCCACCGCGTCGATCTCGCTGAGCAGGCGTCGGCCCTCGGCCAGCAGTTCGCTGCCGGCAGCGGTGAGCTTGGCCTGCCGCGAGCGGCGGTCGAACAGCAGCACGTCCAGCGCCTCCTCGAGCTGGCGCACGCTGTAGGTCAGCGCCGAGGGCACCTTGCCCAGTTCACGCGCGGCCGCGGCAAAGCTGCCGGTGCGGGCAATGGTGTCCATCATCACCAGGGCGTCGGGTGTCAGGGCAAGGCGTCGATCGGTCATGGGCGCAGGGGGGTCGGCAACGCTTCATCTTATTTGAACGGCTGCTTCAAGCCCGTGCGCCGCCCGGGACCCCGACGCTGCGTACAGTGAGGACCATCGATTGGAGACCCCGCCATGATCAACCTGCGCAAGGCGTCCACCCGCGGCCACGCCCAGCACGGCTGGCTCGACAGCTGGCACAGCTTCTCGTTCGCCGACTACCACGACCCGGACCACATGGGCGTGGGCAACCTGCGCGTGATCAACGAGGACCGCATCGCGCCGGGCACCGGCTTCGGCACCCACGGCCACCGCGACATGGAGATCATCAGCTACGTGCTCGAGGGCGCGCTGGCCCACAAGGACTCGATGGGCAACGGCGGCGACGGCCATGCCGAGGCGGGTGTCATCCGCCCCGGTGACGTGCAGCGCATGAGTGCCGGCAGTGGCGTGCTGCACAGCGAGTTCAACCATTCACGCGACCAGGTTACGCACTTCCTGCAGATCTGGCTCCTGCCGCGCCACCGCGGCATTGAGCCCGGCTACGAGCAGAAGCACTTCGCGCCCGATTCCAAGCGCGGGCGGCTGGCGCTGCTGGCCAGCCCGGACGGGCGCGACGGCTCGCTGACCGTGCACGCCGATGCCTCGTTGCGCGCCGGCCTGTTCGACGGCGCCGAGCACGCCGAGCTGCCGCTGGACCGCAGTCGGGCGGCCTACGTGTTCGTGGCCCGCGGCCGTCTGCGCGTCAACGGCCAGCCGCTCGAGACCGGCGATGCGCTGACCCTGCTCGACGAGCCGCTGCTGCGGCTCGACGGCGGCGAGAAGGCCGAGGTGCTGGTCTTCGATCTCGCCGCGCACTGATCCCGCCCCGTCCCCGTGCGATGCACGCGACGTCGTGCAGGGGCGTCCCTTTCTCGTCCGTTTCCGACCACTCCCTGGAGCCCACCCATGAAACCGATCGTCATCGTCTACCACAGCGGCTACGGCCACACGCGCAAGGTCGCCGAGGCGGTGGCCGAAGGCAGCCGTGGCACGCTGCTGCCCATCGACGCCGAAGGCAACCTGCCCGCGGGCGGCTGGGAGCAGCTGGCCGCCGCCGGCGCCATCGTCTTCGGCTCGCCCACCTACATGGGCGGCCCGAGCTGGCAGTTCAAGAAGTTCGCCGACGCCTCGTCCAAGCCCTGGTTCAGCCAGCTGTGGCGCGACAAGCTGGCGGCGGGCTTCACCAACTCGGCCACGCTAAACGGCGACAAGGGCTCGACGCTGGGCTACCTGTTCACGCTGTCGCAGCAGCACGGCATGCTGTGGACCGGCATCGGCATGAAGGCGCCGAACCACAAGGCTGCCACGCGCGACGACCTCAACCACCTGGGTGGCTATGCGGGCCTGATCACCGTCACGCCCTCCGACGCGTCGCCCGACGAGATGGTGCCGGGAGACCTGGCCACGGCGCGCGCCTTCGGCCGGCGCGTG
>WBZL01000169.1_pt1 | contig 70129 bp, 61 predicted proteins | sample 5204291 | NCBI WGS metagenome assembly WBZL01 (sample SAMN12344345, study PRJNA552823) | activated sludge metagenome | biome: Activated sludge suspended growth; feature: Nitrification reactor; material: Wastewater; isolation source: activated sludge from nitrification reactor of wastewater...
AGCGGCAAGCCTTCGAACAACTCGCCGCTGGGTTCGCTCGGGTCGGATTCAGGTCGCATGGACCGTCAACGCACCATGCCCACGCTGGGCTGTCGGGGTTATCCCAAATATTCACAAGCTCTCAGGCGGTCTTGCGCGGCAACAGCGACAGGAATTCGCGGCGCAGGTTGGCGTCCTTCAAAAAGGCGCCGCGCATCACGCTGTTGACCATCGCCGCCTCGCTGTCCTTGACGCCGCGCCAGTGCATGCAGAAGTGGTCGGCCTCCATCACGATCGCCAGGCCATCGGGGCGCACCCGTTCCTGCAGCTCGTCGGCCAGCATCGTCACCGCTTCTTCCTGGATCTGCGGCCGGCTCATCACCCAGTCGCAAATGCGCAGGTACTTGCTCAGGCCGATCAGGTTGGAGTGCTCGTTGGGCATCAGGCCGACCCACACCTTGCCCAGGATCGGGCACAGGTGGTGGCTGCAGGCGCTGCGCACGGTGATCGGGCCGACGATCATCAGCTCGTTCAGCCGCTCGGCGTTGGGGAACTCGGTCACCGTTGGCGCCGCGCGGTAGCGCCCGGCGAAGACCTCGTCGATGAACATCTTGGCCACGCGCTGCGCGGTGTCCTGCGTGTTGTGGTCGCTGTCGGTGTCGATCACCAATGCGCGCAGCACCTCGTGCATCTTGGCCTGCACCTCGGCCTTGAGCTCGTCGAGCTCGCCGTCGCGCACGAAGGCCGCGATGTTGTCGTTGGCGTGGTGGCGGCAGCCGGAGGCCACCAGCCGGTAGCGGATGCGCTCGGAGGCCGGCAGCTCGGCCGGCTCGGCGGCCGTTGCGTCGCCGCGCGGGCTGCGCGCGGCGGTGCTCACGGGGCTGAGTGGGGTCATCGCGGGCTTCACGGGCGCTTCACGGGCATCGGATGGCCCGCATTGTGCGCGCGCCTTGTGGTCTAACCTTGGCGCATGGATCAAGCCCCCACGCCGCCGCTTGCGTTGCTGCTCGAGCGCAGCGCCGACGCCTTGCAGGCGGTGCGCTCGGGCCGCTCGTTGAGCGACGTGCTGCCGCAGTTGCCGCCGCAGCAGCGTCCGGGAGTGCAGGCGCTCACATTCACCGCGCTGCGGCAACTCGGCGCAACGCGCGAAGTACTGCGCGAGCTGGCGCCCAAGGCGCCGGCGCCGCCGGTCGAAGCGCTGCTGTGCGTGGCGCTGGCGCTGCTGTGGCCCGGCGGCGATGCGCCGCGTCATGCCACGCACACGCTGGTCGACCAGGCCGTGACCGCGGCGCGGCGGCGCGCGCCGGCCGCGGCGGTTTTCGTCAACGCGGTGCTGCGCCGCTTCCTGCGCGAGCGTGAGGCGCGCGTCGCGCGTGCGCTGCTGGCACCGGTGGCGCAGTGGAACCATCCGCCGTGGTGGATCGCGCAGCTGCAGCGCGACTGGCCGGCGCAGTGGCAAGGCCTGCTGAGCGCGGCCAACCAGCACCCGCCGCTGACGCTGCGCGTGAACCGCCGCCGCTGCAGCGGCGCCGACTACCTGCAGCGGCTGGCCGCGGCCGGGCACGCGGCGCGGCTGCTCGACGATGCGGCCTTCGCCGGCCAGGCGGTGGTGCTCGAGCGGCCGTGCGCGGTGGATGCGCTGCCGGGCTTCGCCGACGGCGATGTCTCGGTGCAGGATGCGTCAGCGCAGCGCGCCGCGCTGCTGCTGGCGGCCGGCGGCGCGCTGCCCGCCGGGGCCCGCGTGCTCGACGCCTGCGCGGCACCGGGCGGCAAGACCGCGCATCTGCTCGAGCTCGGCGACTTCGATGTGCTGGCGCTGGATAGCGATGCGCAGCGGCTGCAGCGCGCGGCGCAGACCTTGCATCGGCTGCGGCTGCACGCCGAGCTGAAAGTCGCTGATGCGGCGCGGCCCGAGCAGTGGTGGGACGGCCGGCCGTTCGACGCGATCTTGCTCGACGCGCCGTGCAGCGCGTCGGGCATCGTGCGCCGCCACCCCGACATCCGCTGGCTGCGCCGCGCGTCGGACCTGCGCACGCTGGCCGCGTTGCAGGCGCGGCTGCTCGACGCGCTGTGGCCGCTGCTGGCCCGCGGCGGACGGCTGGTGTATGCGACCTGCTCGATCTTCAAGGCCGAGGGCGGGCAACAGATCGACGCGTTTTTGCAACGCCACCGCGGCGCCGGGGCGGCGTTGGATCCGGCCTCGCCGGGGCAGCTGTTGCCGCTGGCCGACAATCGAGGCACCGCCCCGGGCGAGCAGACGCTGCACGACGGCTTCTACCTCGCCTTGCTGCTGAAGCCGCCACCGCCGCCCGCCTGACATGCAACCCTCGATGCTCCGCCGCAGCCTGGTGCCGGCCCTGGTGGCGCTGCTGTGGCTGTGCGTGCTGGCGGCCAGCCCGGTGCGCGCGCAGGGCATCGAGCTGGTCGCGCTGGACGTGCAGCGCGACGACGGCGAGCTGACGCTGGATTTCGAGGTGCGGCTGAGCCTGCCCCGGGCGGTGGAAGACGCGATGCAGCGCGGCGTGCCGGTGTACTTCGTGGCCGACGCGGCGCTGTACCGCAACCGCTGGTACTGGCGCGACGATCGGCTGACGCGGGTGCAGCGCAGCTGGCGCGTGGCCTACCAGCCGCTGACCTCGAACTGGCGCGTCGGCTTCGGCGGCTTCAACCAGAGTTTCGCCACCTTGCCCGAGGCGCTGGCGGTGGTGTCGCGCAGCGCGCGCTGGAAGGTGGCCGAGCTGTCGCAGCTGGACCCGGACGCCAAGCAGTACCTGGAGTTCAGCTACCGGCTGGACACCTCGCAGTTGCCCAGCCCGCTGCAGATCGGCCTGGGCGGCCAGGGCGAGTGGTCGCTCGGCATCGAGCGCACGCTGCGCCTGGACTGAGAGTCTGTGAAGCATTCCGCCACGCAACGCCGGGCCGATCGGTGAACCGCAGCACGCGCTGGGCTTGGCTGGTGGCGCTGGCCGCGGTGGCCGGCGGCGCATCGGTGCTGGCCTTCGTGCTGTCGCTGACCGGCCAGACCGAAGGCTTCTACGAGCGCAACTTCGTCTGGCTGTTCTGGCTGAACGTGGGCATCGGCGGGCTGCTGGTGGTGGTGATCGGGGTGGCCCTGCTGCGCCTGGCGCTGCGCCAGCGCCGCGGCAAGTTCGGCACCCGGCTGCTGACCAAGCTGGCCGGCATCTTCACTCTGGTCGGGCTGCTGCCCGGCCTGGTGATCTACACGGTGTCGTACCAGTTCGTCTCGCGCAGCATCGCCACCTGGTTCGACGTCGAGGTCGCCACTGCGCTGGACGCCGGGCTGGCGCTGGGCAAGGGCATGCTGCAGTTGCAGATCGACGACACCGGCGCCAAGGCGCGCCAGGCGGCCGAGCGGCTGGGCGACGAGCGCACGCCGGTGACCGCGTTGACGCTGGAGCGGCTGCGCGAGCAGCTCGACCTGCGCGATCTGGCGCTGGTGGGCGCCAACGGCCAGATCCTGATCGGTGCCGGCGGCAGCGCCGAGACGCTGGCGCCGCAGCGCCCCAGCGCCGAGGCCTTGCGCCAGGCGCGGCAGGGCCGCGTCTACAGCCAGATCGACGGCCTGGACGAAGAGCCGCTGCAAGGCGCCGCGGGTGGCGCCGGCAGCGGTGCGCGGGTGCGCGCGCTGGCCCAGGTGATCGACACCGCGATCACGCTCAACCCCGGCGACGAGCGCTTCGTGCTGGCGGTGCAGCCGCTGCCGCGCCAGCTCGCGGCCGACGCGCTGGCGGTGCAGCGCGCGTACAGCGAATACCAGCAGCGCGCGTTGGCACGCGACGCGCTGCGCCGCATGTACATCGGCACGCTGACGCTGGCGCTGGTGCTGGCGGTGTTCGGCGCGGTGCTGCTGGCCGCGCTGCTGGGCCACCAGTTGGTGCGCCCGCTGCTGCTGCTGGCCGACGGCGTGCGCCAGGTGGCCGCCGGCGACCTGAGCAGCAAGCCGGTGTTCGCGTCGCGCGACGAACTGGGCGGCCTGACGCGCTCGTTCGCTGACATGACCGAGCAGTTGTCCGGCGCGCGCGAAGAGGTGCAGCGCGGCGTGACGCAACTCGAGAGCGCGCGCACGCGGCTGCAGACGATCCTGGACAACCTGACCGCCGGCGTGGTGGTGTTCGACCGCCATGGCCGCATCGACACCGTCAACCCCGGCGCGACGCGCATCCTGCGGCTACCGCTGTCGGCCTACCGCGGCCGCCGGCTCGACGAGGTGCCCGAGCTGGGCGAGTTCGCGCAGCGCGTGTGGCAGCGCTTCGAGCTGCACGCCAGCCAGCCCGAGGCGGGCGAGCGCGACCACTGGCAGGAAGCCTTCGAGCTGGGCCCGGGCGAGCGCGACACCCAGACCCTGCTGGTGCGCGGTGCGACGCTGCCCGACGCCCCGGCCGACGCCCCGGCCGACCCCATTGCCGGCGCGCCCGCCGCGCCAGCGGCGCCTGAGGCCGCGGTGGCGGCACCGAGCGCGCGGCTGATGGTCTTCGACGACATCACCGAAGTCATCTCGGCGCAGCGCAGCGCCGCCTGGGGCGAGGTCGCGCGCCGGCTGGCGCACGAGATCAAGAATCCGCTGACGCCGATCCAGCTGTCGGCCGAGCGCTTGCAGCACAAGCTGCAGTCCAAGCTCGAGGGCACCGATCAGGCGCTGCTGGTGCGCTCGGTGGCCACCATCGTCAACCAGGTGCAGGCGATGAAGCAGCTGGTCAACGAGTTCCGCGACTACGCCCGGCTGCCGGCCGCGCAGCTCAGCCCGCTGGACCTGAACGCGCTGGTCACCGAGGTGCTGTCGCTGTACGGCGAAAAGCAAGAGCGCGGCCAGCTGCACGCCGAGCTGGGCGAAGCGCTGCCGCAGATTCGCGGCGATGCAACCCAGCTGCGCCAGGTGGTGCACAACCTGGTGCAAAACGCACTGGACGCAGCCGGCGATCGCGACGACGCCCGGGTGCAGGTGGCCACCGCGCCGGTGCCGGGCGAGCGCGGCGAGTTGCGTGCGGTGCGCCTGAGCGTCACCGACAATGGCCCGGGCTTTGCCGACAACGTGCTGCAGCGCGCGTTCGAGCCCTACATCACCACCAAGAGCAAGGGCACCGGGCTGGGTCTGGCGGTGGTCAAGAAGATCGCCGACGAGCACCACGCGAGCGTGCGCGTGGTCAACCTGCAAGACGCCGATGCCGCCACGCCGAGGGGCGCGCGAGTATCGTTATCATTTTCCGCATTGGCCGGCAGCCCGGCCCCGGCTGCGGTCAACGCCGAAACGGCGACAAAGGCGCACTAGACAAGCTCATGGCAACCATTCTTGTGGTCGACGACGAACTGGGCATCCGCGGCCTGCTGTCGGAGATCCTGAGCGACGAAGGCCACACCGTCGAGCTGGCCGAGAACGCCGCGCAGGCGCGCGCGGTGCGCGAGCGCATGCAGCCCGACCTGGTGCTGCTGGACATCTGGATGCCCGACGTCGACGGCGTCAGCCTGCTCAAGGAGTGGGGCGCGACCTCGCAGCTGACGATGCCGGTGATCATGATGAGCGGGCACGGCACCATCGACACCGCGGTCGAGGCCACCAAGCATGGCGCGGTGGCCTTTCTCGAAAAGCCGATCACGCTGCAAAAGCTGCTGCGCGCGGTCGAGCAAGCGCTGGTCAAACCGGCGCAGCGCACCGCCGCCGCGGCCGGTGGGCGCGGCGAGATGTACGCGCTGGACGGTGCTGCGGGCCAGGCATCGATCGGCATGGTCGTGATGCAGCCCGAGCCGGGGCCGCAGCCCGAGCAGAGCTTCGACCTGGACCGCCCGCTGCGCGAGGCGCGCGACGCGTTCGAGAAGAGCTACTTCGAGTTCCACCTGGCGCGCGAGAACGGCTCGATGACGCGCGTGGCCGACAAGACCGGGCTGGAACGCACCCACCTGTACCGCAAGCTCAAGCAGCTCGGCGTGGACCTGACGCGCAACAAGCGCGGCGGTGCGTAGCACGCGCGGCTTGGCCGCGAGGCCGCTGGCTATAATCCGCAGCCTTTCGGCCTGGTAGCTCAGTTGGTAGAGCAGCGGATTGAAAATCCGCGTGTCGGTGGTTCGATTCCGCCCCAGGCCACCACCATTCAACGCCCAACCTCTATCGGTTGGGCGTTTTCATTTCCGGGTTCCGCGACACCACGCGGGGTTCGGCGCAGATCTGCATGTGCCACGTCGTGGCGACCCGGCGTCCTGAAGTCGCCCGGTTCGACACTCTTCCGCTCTCAGTTCTCTCAAAACCTGCGCCAACTTCTTAGCCGGAGCACACGCGGAGTCCCTTGCCGGACAAGGACTTGGACGTGCGCCGGAGAGGCGAGTTCTTCAATCGATTTGCATAGGCAAGCGCGTCAGGTGCAGTTGCCGGAGCTCCCCCAATCAGACACTGTCGTGACCCGACCAGCTGTGCTTCGCTGAATCGCAAGATCGGCCTTCGCCGACGGCGCTTACGCCGACGAGCCGAAGTCAAGTTGACCGGTCGTGCCGAAGCGCGGGTGAAGTCGGTCGACCAAGGCGTAGAACTCATCGGGCGTCTTCGACAGCTTCAGGAGGGTCACGATCGACCCCATATGGCTCTGCAACTTAGGGTGCCCAATGCCCTGCGTCAGGTGCTGGTGCAGCCGGGTCTTTCTCTCCTGCCTGCTTGCTGCCTTCTTGAGCTCAGGCAGCAGTCCCGGCGCCAAGCGATCGTAGACAACGTTGTTCGTGACGTGACCGATGAAGCCAGGGCGCCACTGCGGGTTGCCTTCGGGCGGGTATGGCAGGTTGTAGACGCGGAACAACTCGCGGTAGTAGTCGTCCGGAAAGGTCTTCAACCAGGGCTGGAGTTCCTTGGCCACGAAAGCTTCAAGGATCTTGGCGAGAGCCTGCTTCTCACGATCCCTTTGGTAGCCGGTGGCTTCATCGATCAGCGCGACGATGCCTACGCGGGCAAAGCCCCGCATGAGGATGTCGGCCTGGACGGCATACCGCTCATCCTGCTCGGTCTTGAGCTGATCATTGTCCCGGGCCGTGAGGATCGCTTCGCAAACCTCCTGCAGCACGTGTGCCTCATATCCGTCACTGGGCTCGTTCTCCCCTTTGGGGGATTTGCCGACGAACTTGATGGGGTTCTCGATCGCTTCAACGAGTTCGACCTTGCCGTACGAGCGGATGAGCTTGTGCTCTGCCACGCGAGCAACCCCCGCTCCCCGGCCCTTCATGCCGATCGCAGAGGTAAGGCCGCGGCCGGATATGACACGGCGACCGTCGTCGAGCACAAAACACTGCAACTCCACAGCACCCAGTGCGAGCTGACCAAAGTGAGTTGCCTTGGGCAGCTTGTTGAGCTCAGCGCGGGCAAGCGCGGCTGCCCGTGCGTTCAGCTTGCGCTCCTCTGGTGTGAGCTTGGCCATACGGGCCTTGCCGCCAACGGCGCGGCCGCTAGGCATATCGTCATCGAGGTTCATGAGAGGCGCCATTGATAGTAAGGAGCCTGCATCATAACACTTGCTGGACCTTTGCAAGCAACATGCGCTTTGCTAGATAAGTGAACTTGAGCTTACCGTCCCTACTGAAGGCCCCGCCGGGGGGACACCGACGGTGAAGTGGCTCATCGGAGCGCACGCTGCCGACAGATGGGCTGAGTCGCTTCTGGGGAGCACGCTTGCAAGACGTGGCCGCGGCTGCGCGCCAGCGGGCCGGCGCGTGCTTCGTCGAGACCTTACTTGAAGGGATTGGGCCGCGGCGTGGCGTCGCTCGACGGCGGCAGCATCGGCAGCTGGAAGGCGGGCTGGTCGCCGGTCAAGGTCTTCAAGAAGGCGACGATCTTGGCGTTCTCGTCCGGCGTGAAGTGCTTGCCCAGCTGCAGCCGGCCCATCACGTCCACCGCTTCGGTCAGCGTGTTGGCCGCGCCGTCGTGGAAGTACGGGTAGGTCAACTCCACGTTGCGCAGCGTCGGCACCTTGAAGGTGAAGCGGTCGATCTCCTGACCGGTGACGGCACTGCGGCCCTCGGCCGCGCTGGTGGCCTTGTACGGCTGCACCACGCCCATCTTGTGGAAGGCGTTGCCGCCCACCGCCGGGCCGTTGTGGCAGGCGATGCAGCCGCTTTCCTTGAACAGCTTGTAGCCGGCCAGTTCCTGCGCGGTCAGCGCGTCGGTGCGGCCCAGCAGCCACTGGTCGAAACGCGAGTTCGGCGTCACCAGCGTCTTCTCGAACTCGGCGATGGCCAGCGTGACCTGGTCGATGTCGATCTTGTCCTTGCCGAAGTTCTGCTTGAACTCGCGCTGGTATGCCGGAATCGACTGCAGCATGTCGATGGCCAGCGTGTGGCTGAACGCCATCTCGCCGGGGTTGGCGATCGGGCCGCCGGCCTGCTCTTTCAGGTCCGCGGCGCGGCCGTCCCAGAACTGCGCGACGTTGAGGCTGGAGTTCAGCACGGTCGGCGCGTTGATCGGCCCTTGCTGCCACTTGTCGCCGATCGAGGTGGGGATGTTGTCGGTGCCGCCCATCGACAGGTTGTGGCAGGAGTTGCACGAGATGAAGCCCGACTTGGACAGCCGCGGGTCGAAGTACAGCTTCTTGCCCAGTTCGACCAGACCCAGGTTGATCTGCGCCGGCGGCGCGATCGGCTGGATCGGCTCCTGGTCCTGTGCCACCACCATGCCGGCCGCGGCCACCGCCGCGGCGGCGGCCAACGTCAGCGACAGCTTGCGTACACGCATCTTTGCTCCCCTTGCCGCCCGCGATTCCCGGCACACCCCAAGACGGCAGATCGGGCACCGGTTGGGCAGGAATGACTCCAGCCCAACGGCCGATTCCAGCCCGAGCGGGCGCCGGGCCGGTTGACAAATGTCAACTCCGTCCCGGTTGCGGGCGACAGGCTGGTCTCGGCCGCCCAACGCAGCCGGCCGCATCGGCACGCCGTGCCCGGGCCACGCCGTGGCGCGCTGGTGTCGGCGCGCTCGCCACCGTGCCTGCGCCCGAGGCGCCGGTACGCCTGCGTCCTCCGTCCTGATGACGACAACGGCAGGTGGCTTGCCTACGATTTCCCGCATCGATCCACTGCCCAAGATTGCCCAGCGGCCATCCACGGAGCAAGCCATGAGGTTGAGCATCGCCCCCCTGCGCTGCCAACGCCGGCGCGCCCACGGCCACGGGCTCGACCACGGCCGCAGCGCACTGCAGGGGCACTGCGGCCAGGGCCGCAACGCCGCCTCGTTGCGCGGGTTGCGAATCGCGGCCGCGGGTGTGCGGCCGCGCAGCGCGGCGGTCGCGGGCCGATGACGACGGGAGCGAGCCATGATGTCGCAAGCTTGGTCTGCCACATGTCGGGCGCCGCGCTGGATCGACACGCGCACCGCTTCGGGCCACTGCGATGGCCGCAGCGGCAACGCACGCTGGCTGCGCCCGGTCGCGGCGGTGCTCTTGGCAGCGGCGCCGCTCACGGCCTGCGTCAACGTCCCGCCAGCTGCGGCCACGGCCGACGCCAGTTGCCGCCGCGTCATCCACGCCGACGTGGTCGCCATCGAGCAGGCCTACGTGCTCAACCGCCACGCCGCCTTCGTGCCGGCCGGCATGCTGTACGCCCTGCGCCATGACGTGGTGCCGCTGGACGCGTCGCGCCCGCTCGGCCCCGGCAATGCCGTGCTGCGGGCCGACAAGCGCCCGCGTCCGCTGGTGCTGCGCGTCAACGAGGGCGACTGCCTGCAGGTGACGTTCGACCACATGTGATCTCGTTTCACGGCGTCTCATGACGCCCCGTAAGCCCCTGATTTTGTTGAAGAAATCAGGGGCTTTTGCTTTTCAGCTCGTCTCACGGCCGACCACGAAATCCCACCACTTTGGAGGGGAATAAGGCGGGTATAGCGGAGGGAAATCCTCCAAATTCCTCCATTTGGAGGGGCCGCAAATTGGACGAGAGAAGGCGACATGAGACTCTGCAACTACACCCTTTCCCCGACCCGGATCAACAACGCCAAGCCCAAAGGCAAGCTCTACAAACTCACCGATGGTGGTGGGCTGTTCATCGAGGTCAGCGCGGCGGGTCTGAAGACCTGGCGATACCAATACCGCTTCGGTGGTGTCCGCCGTGAGGTCACGATCGGCAAGTTCCCAGAGGTCGGCGTTGCGGATGCCCGAGACCGCCACTTCGAGTTGAGGTCTCTGTTGGAGCGCAGCATCGATCCGCTCGACTCCCGGCGCCAGAAGCTGAGTGAGCAGAAGGAGCGTGCCACCGAGGGCAAGTCGGCCGGCAACGACTTTGAGGCGTTCTCCAAACGCTGGGTCCGAGAGCGTCTGACCACCAAGTCAGACACCTACCGCAAGCAGATCGAGTCCCGACTTGAACGGTTCATCTGGCCTGCGATCGGAACCCGCGCACTGAACGCCGTGCGCCCGGCCGACGTGCTGGAGATCATCGAAGGCCGGCGCGACACACCGAAGACCGCCGAGGGCCTGCGCGCCATCATCCAGCAGATCTACAACTACGCCATCCAGAAGCTGCTGGTGGAAGTGAACCCCGCGCTGCCGCTGCGCGGCGTGATCGAGGTGCCGCCGGCTGAGCACCATCGCCACCTGAGCGAGCCCGAACTGGGCGCCTTCTGGCGGTCCGTTGAGCGGCAGGGCGCGCACTTCGCAACCATCGCATCGACGAAGCTGCTGATGTACAGCATGTGCCGGAAGTCGGAGGTCCTGCGCGCACGCTGGCGGGAGTTCGACCTGGAGAAGGGGCAGTGGGATCTGCCCGCCGAGCGCATGAAGATGAAGCAGCCGCATCGCGTCTACCTGTCGCGCCAGGCGGTTGAATTGCTGACCTTGCTGAAGGCGCTGGGGTCGGAGCCGCAGGCCTACGTCTTCCCATCGATCCTGCGGTCGTCTGTGCCACTGGGCGAAGCGACGCTGAACCACTTCTTCAAGCGCCTCGACTTCGGCGTCTCGGACTTCTCGCCGCACGGCACACGCGGCACAGCGGCGACGCTGCTGCGCGAGCATGGGTTCAGTCGGGATGTGGTGGAACTGTTGCTGGCGCACGCCGAGCGCAACAAGGTTACCGCTGCGTACCACCACCACGAAATGGCCGAGGAGCGGCGCCGCGCGCTCCAGTATCTGGCCGATCAGATCGAAAGACTGGCCGCGGCGACGGCCGCCACCGCCAGCGCGGAACCACCCACCGCGTCCCGTCAGTCGACTGCCACGGCTTGATGGGCTACGGTCAGCAAGGGAGCCACATGGAAGCTTTGAAATGAAGGACTTGTCGTAGTTGGGCTGCGATATCAGCGGATCCGTCAGGGGTGAAGTTCCGGGCATGCGCTGCGGGCTGAGCAACCTGGCACTACAGCAATAGTCGAGCGCGAGGAACTTCGAGGAGCAGGATGTGGCGTTAGCAAGGATGCTGGGGCGAAGTCTGTCTGGCTTCTAAGCGACCGCGATGATCCCGAAGCTCGTAGGGCGCTGACGGGCTGAACGCACTGTTTCGGGTGGCAAGTTCTGCCTCGAGGCACAACACCGGCGGCGGTGGATTTTCAGATCGGGGCGGAGGGAGTACGCTTTGCGCCCGGGAAACTGCAGACATGCGAAAGCTCATCTTTATCGGCATCGTCGCTGTCGGCGCGCTGGTCGGGTTGCTCGCCGCCGCCAACGACGATTGGGCGACACGGACGGTCCTTGGTACGGTTGGAGCGCTCTTCGGTGCAGCAATTGGAGGCGCCTTGACACGACTCGGTTGGTCGAAGAAGGCGCTTTCATGGCAAAGCGACCCGATCCCTGGTATGGGCGTGACATCAGAGGATTTGGCCGCCAACTTCTGGCGCGACAATGGTTACCCGCCGTTCATGAAACCGCCTGACGCGGATTCGGATCCAGGGAGCCCTCGCTAAGGTGGTGAGCAGGCCTGTTCTGCAGTTTTCGGACGAGGCCCTGCGAACCCCGGCTCAGATGACCCCCGCGTTCCCTCGGCGTGACCCAGCCTCGGGAGAGGTTGCCTTGTCAGACTGAACTGGGGTTGCCGCCGTACGTCAGCATTCGGGTGCGGGATCGAGTGGCCCTTCACGACCCACAACATCCGATGCCGCTCGCCGCGCCGCCGACCGGAGTGCAGCGATTGCAGTCGGTGGCCGCCGACGGGTCAACTCACGCTGACCGGCACCAAGCGGTCGTTGGGCGAGGCGACGAGTGGCGCCAGAAACTGGGCACTGTTCGAGGTGTAGCTGCTGTGGGCCAATCGCAAGGCAGTTTCAGGAGCTCGCGACTGCTTCCGCACCGAACATCATGAGAACTCGACATGTCATCGGCGCCGGCGGAAAAGGCTTCGGAGCTTTGTGTAGGGAGGCCTGGGAGGGTTACGCGCCACATGCTGAATGTCGCGAATGGTGACCGGCACGCGCCGGACTGCGTAAACCTGCCCGTTCAGGCGAACGACGCAATCCATGAAGTGCCGCCCCACGTACGCAGTGTGCTCGTCAGCGCTGAACAAGCGCATTCCAACGCGTCTGTGCCCCAAGTCGCTTCGCTGGTCGGCCTCTTGGCCCTCATTGCGAACAGTCCACTCTACCGTCGCGAACTCCGGCACCACGTGTGGGTTGACGATGGTGAAGGTGAGGGAGCAGTCCTTCGCCACGCCCGGCACCTCGTTGCGATGCGTCGCCACGAGGCGACCGGGGTTGCCAGTGAACACCTTGACTTCCACCTCCGGCAACTGCATGACTGCTCGCCCAGAGCCTTCGTCGACCATCTCGACCTGATCCGTCTCAGGCAGCGGCATGAGGAAGGAGAACGCCTCTGACCAGACAAGCGCGGCCGACGCTTCGTCTTCGGCATCCTCGGCGCGCTCGGCGATGTCTTGCAGCGCGGCGAGCCGGGGCAGGAACCCGTCCCACGTCTCCACCGACATTCGATTGAGGTCTTCGTTCTTGTCGACCGGATTCTCGACCTTGCGGTCATCGAACAATCGGTCGTGCATCTTCTTGATGACCGCCAAGAGCGCATCGTCATCAGCCAACCCTAGAAGGCGCTGCGCCCACAGGTCCTGATAGGCCTCAGTGGCGACGACTGTCAGGAATATGGATGACGGCCGGGAGTTGGGGGCGTCGTCAAACGAGACCGCTGCCCAGGCCTTGAGATACCGAACAAGCCGCCGAAGCTGGTCACGGTCGTCGCCGCTGACCGCTTCCTTGAACCACTTGTAGAGCTTCTTCGGGTCACTGTTCTCCCACTTCCCCGACAGACAAGCTAACCGCCGAGCATCTGAGTCCGTGTTGAGGTGGTACACCGGCGTGTCGATGTGGAACTGTCGAACGTATGACGCGCGCGAGCAGCGCTCCTTGGGCGGCACTTCGACTTTCTTCAGCTCTTGGCATGCCTTCTCGTACTCAAGTAGCTCGGCTTGAACCCAATCCCGAAGTTGCTTGGGCGTTGGTTCTGCATCTTGGTCGTCGTCCCACTCGAAGTACACGCCGACGTCAACGTCATATTCTTCCTCGGAATGAACCGGCTTGATGAGCGTGGCGTATTTGTAGGAGCCCTGAAGCCAAGTAGAGATGGTGTAGCCGTGCTTGGCAAGCGCTTGCCTCAAGTACTCGGCGAGGTCGTTCCACTGCTGCTGTAGGAACTCCCGCTGCCCCGCCGTCGGGGTGACGCGTCCGATTAGCGTCTGGTCGGTGTTCCCGTTGAATAGCTTCGAGGCTTGACCCATCAGGCTTGCCTCACCAGTTGGAGTTGTGTTCGAAGTGCCTGCACGCGAATCTCAAACTGTTCTCGACCTAGTCTGCTTTGTCAGATGGCTTCGTGATGACGTTGGACAAGTTCACGAGCGTAGCGGGTCCAAGCGGACCGCTGAGGACTGGCGTGGACAATCTGGTTTGGTGCAGCGCATGCACCGCCCGGAAGGTGTCGATACCATCTACTTCCCGTTGAACTAAGGCGAGCTCAGCCGAGCCCTGCGTTGGCGAGTCAGTCAGGTAGTGGCCCTTTAGCTTGGTGCCGTTCTCAATCAGCTTGAGCTCGCCAGCGCCAGTAGTTTGCTTGCGCTCGTTCTCGCGCATGATCTGGAAGCGGTACATGTAGCGCAGGTGGACGGTGTCATGCTTGTCGTCGACATCGAGTGTTTCCGCGAGGGTGACGCTGTCTTGGCGTTCGGTGTACGAAAGCAAGGAGTAGCCGAGAAACGTCTGTCTGATCACGAACGCAATCGGTATGCGCTTGCCAACGCTACCGTCGTGCGACTCATAGTTGGTGCACAAGTGCCCAAACCAGACGCCGTGAATGATCGGGCGTCCGGTGGCCCAAGCAAGCCAGTTCCAAGTCCAAGTCCGACGAAGCGCCCAAGACGAGAACAGCACCGACCAACTCGCGCCGGATATTAGTCCGACCACAAGCGCCGCAGTTGGGTCGGCACCAAAGGCGTAGTGACGCACCAAGCCGACGGCTGCACCGACGCCCACTGTCATCAGGGATACAAACAGGAGAGCCTTTTTCAGCTCGCCTGTCGAGAGGGAGACGTTTGCCATCTTCTATTCTCGCTTCGCGACATCAACGCCGCCCCTGAAGAGGTGAACTTCACCGGTCTGCGACGTCAGTCCCACGCATGAGATGCCGGGTAGCAGCGAGGTCAAAGCTGCAGCCATCAACCGTGCGCCGGTCCCAGAAATGCGCTGGTCCACATCGCGGGGGATGGGCGGAGAGATGAACTGGGCAATGTGGGTCAGTTGCCAGCAGCGAACGTCGACGAAGTGGAAACCATCGTGCAGCGGGCTGGACATAACAGAGATCCCTGCTAGCTGCGATGCCAAGTCGCCTCCCGTTAGTCCAGCGACCGTGGGCTTCTGCTCGTCATTGGTGAGTTGAAGGTGAGGGAGCTGAGCCAAGTCCTCATAGAACACGACGCCAATGCCAGAGAAATCTAAGGCCCGAAGCCGCGCGATGGCCTTGAGGAGCCGAATGGCGTCGTTGCAGGGCAGTCCCAAAGAGGACTCTTCGGCGTGAGTTACCAAAATCGACAGTTGCAGAAGTAGGTGGATCGGGCGACTGTCGCGCCGCCCTTGTGCCCGGATTGTCCAACAACTACGGCCAAAGCCTGCCGCGACACAGACTGGCCCACCGGTTAGTGTGGAGCCGTTATGCCGACTGGTTGAACCGCCGCTGCGATGTGCTCGTCGGGCACCGCCGGCTAGAGCAACGCTTCCCTCACGAACGTGGCGCAGTCGCTGAGTGCAGCAGATGCCGACCGGCAGCTGATGCGAGCAGCGGACAGCCAGCTCCCCAAGCTGGAATGACTGCGTCCAGTCTGATGCTGCCGGCAGGCTGGCCGCCTCGGAGGTCAGCAGAGGGCCGGCAGTGTGAAGTCGATCGCGGGCGAAGCGGACCCTGCTGGTGCCCATGAATGCAGGTACTTTGAGTGCTCCACACGAATTACTTCTTGAGCAGGTCCTTGACTGCGTCTTTGGCACCTTCGAGCGTCGCGCCGGCGTCCTTGCCAACTTGTTTGGCGCTCTGCTTCATCAATGACCGTTTTGACACGAGAGTGCCATCCTCAGTCTCGGACACCTCTGACATCGCACTGAATCCCGCCCTCCTCGAACCGACGGCCGTGCGGATACTTGCGCCTTCTGCCTGTACCTCACGACGGGTTGATGAAGGCGCCGCAGCGCCATCCTTCTGCAACTGCGCTCCGCGCTGAAAGCCTTCGACGCGTTGATCGTCGAGGCGATGCCTGGCATCGACATCTGGTGAGAGGGCGGTGTCGCTGCTTTGAACAAGATGCCGTCCCCGAACCTGCTCGAAGGTTGTCGGCATGCCCGTCCCATCCGAAAAGGTGCGATTCGGCTTGAGCGATTGCCTGGCAAGTTCAGCGCTCATGAGCAGGTGCGCCGCCGCACTGTCGCCTCCATACTGTTCCGCGTAGCGAGTAAACATCGCGAGGTTGTGCGGGTCTTGGGCGATGTCGATTGAGATCGCCTCGCCCTTCTCGTATGCGTTGGACACTCGTTCTGAGAGCGCGGTGCGCTCTGCGAGGCTGGAATCTGCGCGGGCCGACCGCGCTGCTGTTGCAGTGAGCCTGGATGCCAGCTCTCGCGCCTCGCGCGAGTCGGTAGCGACAAGGTTGGCGAAACTTGCATCCCGGGACACCCGGTCGCCAAACTGCTTGAACTCCGACAGTTGTTCCGTGCTCAGCGTGCTGAGCACCTTGCGCTCATCAGCTGAGAGGCCGGATAGATAGGACTTGTCTGCGCTGGCATTCAACCTGGCACCGACAAATCGAGCGTCGATGCCTGCGTGGCCTGCGGCACCAATCGCGATTCGCGCAACCTGCGACTGCGTCAAACCCGTGCTGTCGGCGACGCTCTTCGTGATCTGATCCAGCCGATTCAGCGTCTGTCCAAGTTGCTCGAAACTGCTCGACGTCGAGCCGGTGGTGTTGCGGGTGGATCTCAGCTTCGACAGTCCGCGGCTGAATGCCTCGGACAGGACAGCAGAGCGCTCCGTGCTTGCCGCCACGGCTTCGCCTCTCGCGGCGTCGACCTGCCGGCTGGCGTCCTGAACGTCCTGCTCAGACACCCGCATCGAGACCACCCGCGACGCATACCCCTGGTTGCGCAATAGGTTGACCGCCGTGCGGCCGGTCAGCGCATTCGATGAGAACGTGTTGCCGCTCAGGTCATTCTGCCAACTGCTCATGAACGCCGAGGTCCGGTTCGGCGCCAGTTGCATCTGGTCCATCGCCACGTTGCCCATGTTCACGTTGCCGACCGCGGCGGCCCCCGTCGACCCGGACAGCATGCCCTGTAGGCCCGACAGGCCACCCACGAGCGCTGTCCCGAAGTTCTCCATGCGCTTGAGCGCAGCCCAGGCGATGAACGGGATGCTGATCGCCAGGTAGCCGACCACCGCCTCGCCCGAGATCGCTCGCGAGTAGATCGTCGACGCGGTCTGCAGCGACAGCGCCTTGGCGCCGGTCCCCAGATCGGCCGCGGCGGCCAGGTCGTAGGCGGCGTAGATCGACGCCATGTAGTTGAGGACGGCGTAGAGCGGTGGCCAGAGTTGGATCCAGATCAGGATCGCGGCGTAGCCCTTGAACGCGATCATGGTTTCGCGGCCGCTGGTCAGCAGAAGCAACAGCACCAGCAGCGGGAAGAGGGCATAGGTGACTGCCTCGATGACGTTGCGGAACACCGGCAGTGCCTGTTCCGCGACCTTGCCGTAGTTCAGCCAGGTGGCGTTCTGCTGCGCGACAGCCTGGGCGCGACCGACGGCCAGCACCATCGATGCGGGGTCGTTGACCCTCTGGCCGATGATGCTGCTGGTGTCGTTGATCGCGTTGAGCACTGCGTTCTGGCGGATCAGGTCCGCCGCGGTCGCCGCGGCGTTGGCGATGCTGTTCTTCACATAGGCCTGCTGGATCTGGCCGGCTATTGCCCCTGCCGCAGCCGCACTGGGCAACGTCGGGTTCAGCTGGAAGGCCAGCTTTCCCTGGATGCGGGTGATCTGTGCCGGCAGGCGGACGTTGAGGTTCGTGTAGGCGTTCGGGCAGGTGTCCACCGTGACGGCGCCGCCCGCGCCGGTGAGGGTCGTGAAACGCGCCGGGTTCGGTGTTCCCATGAGCGTCCAGACATCGTCAGAGCCGGAGAACGCCCCGGGATCAACGGTGCCGTCGATCAGGTCGTACATCGTGCAGTTGTGGATGTAGTTGATCAGATCGGTGCGGAAGTTCGGGTCCTGAAACACGACGCTGCCGGTGTCGCGGATCAGGCGGTTGCCGAACATCAGCCCGTTCTTCTCGTAGGTGAGTTCGCTGGGTAGGCCGCCAACACCCGGGATGACCTGGAAGGCCGTCTCGAACAGGCCCGTGAGCGTGTGGCCGATGGTGCTGGTGATGCTGCCCAGCATGGCCACGCCGAAGGGCACGTTGGCCACCACCTTCACCGCCGATCCGCCGGTCTTGTCGACGATGCCCACGGTGACGCGCGGCACGATGAGCACCGAAAACACGATCAGAACCGTGGCCAGCCACTTCCAGCCCTGCAACTTCTCGGGCGCGAACGCATAGGCGATCAGCGCGGCGGCGAAGCCGCAGAAGGCGACCGCCGCAGCGGCGGCCATGTAGTCGCTGGAGGCATGGATGGCGGCCGCCGCGTTGAAGATGCCGAACAGGCTGTCGGAGTTCTGGTAGGCGTAGATCTCCCACATGACGAGCCCCCGAATACGCCGAGTGCGCTGCCGCCTATCGCGACAGGAAGGCAGCCTGCTGGCCCAGCATGTCCATCACGTGTTGCGGCATGCTGGATCGAAGCTGGCGCTCCAACTGCTCCAGATGGCTGGACACGGCCCGGAACGAGCCGACCTTCTGGTACAGCAGGTTCTTCTCCTGCGACAACTGAAGCAGCATGGCCTGCGCGCGCTGACGCACGTGGTTGGCGAGGTCGCGCTGCGTCTGCTGCAGCGTGTAGTCCTTGTCGAGCGCCGCCATGCCGACGCGAAGGTTGCGCTCCAGGAAGACGTACGCGTAGTCGGCGGCGATGACGTCGCGGTATTGGCCGATCAGACTGTCCGAGAGGCCCGACCCGGGGATGGTGGCGCCGATCGACAGCATCTTGTAGACGGGCTCGGTGGTCTGGTTGACGAAGCCGATTTCGGCCGAGTTGTTGGGGATGGCGGCGCGCGTGGCGATCTTGTCGGCGATCGAACGCATCATGGTCTCCACCCGCGCCGTGAACGGCGTGTGCGTGTAGGCCGGGTTCAGCGTCACCACGTCGCAGTTGACGTAGTCGTTGCAGCGCAGCATGTGCTGGGTCACGTCGGTGCCGGCGCCGGGGGCCTGGCCGTAGAGCAACTGGCTGATCGAGGTGATGGTCGGCGCGATCGGCTCGGGGTCGCGCGCATCCTCCTCGGCGTGGAAGATCACGGTGCCGACGATGCTCATGATCAGCTCACGCTCCGCATCGTCGAGCGAGGCGCCTGTGCGCTGCAGTGCCTTCCAGGTCAGGTTGCCGACGAAGGGCGCCTTGTTGCGCACATTGGCGTCGCCGGAGGAGCGGGCGGTGGCCAGGATGCTGGTGCGGTCGGTGGCGCAGCGCCGGCGCGCCGCGTCGCGGTCGCTCTCCAGCCCCGTCTCGATCGCCAGATCGGCGCAGGCCTCCTGAGAGCTGTAGCCTGCCGCTTCGGCCGCCGTGCTGACGATGGCCTTGGCCGTCTCGCAGGAGTTGATGCGGGCGTTGTTGATCCAGGTCTCCAGCCCCTTCGCCCACTTGGTCAGACCTCCCAGCAAGGGCGAGACCGATTCGAGCGCGAGCTGGAAGGCGATGCCCGGCAGCGCGGCGGTGATGTTGCGCAGCATGTTCTTGAACTCGGCGGCCGAGATGTGGGAGAACGAACCGCCGAACACGTCGATGCCGCCGCAGCCAGCCTTGGCGCTGGGGAACTGGATCGCCGCGAGCTGGTAGACCTTGTTCGGCGCGCGCATGAACAGGCTGCCGCCGGTATAGGTGTTGAAGGTCTGGCCGCGGAACGCGCCGGGCGCCGTGTAGTTGCCGATTGCTCCGAGGCTGTTGAACATGTTGTTCACTTCGGTGTTCAGGTCCCCGGCACGTAGGGTGATCGGCGACAGGGCGAGTGCGGTGGCCGCGACCGTCGCGATCGTCGCTCTGGCGCGTCCGGCCATGCGTTGCGTTTTCAGAGAGTTCATGGGGGTGCTCCTCTTGAGTCGTCAGGGCGGCCCGGATTGCCGCGCGAGTAGGGACGTGGCCGACTCCGCGGGTGCTGCCGCGACGTTGGCGATCCGTTCCACCAACTGCGCTTCCGACAGCACACCGAAGCCGATGGGCGTGATCTTTCCGGTGAAGGGCTGGGCGAGGTAGACGGCCGGGACCTGGGTGACCTTCAGCGTGGTCGCAATGCCGTTGTCGCGCCGCGCGTCCGGGAAGCCGGGCATCGGCCCGCCATCGACGCTGATCGCCACCACGCGGATGCCGTGGCGTGCCTGGAACGCTTCCAGCGTCGGCGCGAAGGCATGGCAATAGGGACAGTCGCTGCGGAAGAAGAAGAACAGCACATGGTCGCGTCCCAGAGCACCGATCGACTCGCTGCGCTGGGACATCTGCAGCTGATCGAAGACCTCCAATGCCTTGGCGTTGACGGGGCGGCCCTGCAGGGTCGGATCCAGTTCGGGCGTGGCCCAGGCGATGCGCTGGGCGACGTCGGCGAAGGTGGAGGCGCGCGCCACCACCCTGGCCTCGAGCTCCATGTAGCGACGCACGTTCGCTTCGGTCGGCCGCATGATGGCGATGTTCCGGGTCTCCTCGAGCGACTTTTGCAGGCGCTCGAACTCGACGATCTCGGGCGGCTTGCCGGCAGTGGGCCTCGAAGCGGGAGGGGTAACCTTGGGTGGCGGAGAGGGTCGGTCCTCGGGCTCCGGTTCGGGTTCTTCGTAGAAATGCCAGCCGCGCCACGCATCGGACCAGTAGCGCGCCGCCGTGGCCTGCGCCTCGGCGGTCAACGGCAAGATGACAGTCGACAGCAACGACAGCGAAACGAGGATCCGCTTCATCACCGGCTCCTCACGACAACGACCTGGGCGGTTGCCCGTCACGGCAGTAGTTGATGCCGAAGTCGATGGTCTGACGGCGCGGTGCCGGTACCCCGGGCAGCTGAACACCGTCCTGCCAGAAGCGAACCTTCAGGCGACTGCAGCCTGCCTGGGCATAACGCCGCTCGGTGGTCACGTCGATGTAGATCGGTGTGGTGCCCTTGAAGCGCTGCGTGATCGCGTCGGCGATCTCACCCACCAGAACGCCCTGGGCCTGCCCGCTCGGCGCATCGATGGCGGCGATCAGCAGCAGCTTGGCGTCCTGCACCGGGGTGCGGTCCTGCGCCATGGCTCCCGAGCCGACGCCGATGACCATCGCCAGCGCGAGGACTGGATGCGGCTTCATTGGCACCTCCCTTGGCCGTAGTAGCAGGTCGGGATGCGGCTGGCGCCGTTGCCTTGCAGCGTGGCCACGTCGGGCAGCATCGGCACCAGCGACGCGTAGAACTCCGACAGGTCCATCGCCGCAAAGTTGAGCGTTTGGAGCTGCGCGACGGTGAAGCCGGAGCAGTCGGCGCTCTGCGCACCACCCCAGCCCTTGCCGATCTGCGCGCGGCCCTGCTCGTTGACGATGCGCGCGAGCATCGAATTGAAGCAGCACTTCGAGGTCGTGTGTTCGATGCAGGACACGCAGGCGCCGAGGATCCGGATGCAGGACGAGCACCAGGTGCCGATCGTGTGGCACAGCTTGGCGCCTTCCTTCATCGCCAGCTTTCCTTCGTCCTCGTTGCAGGACATCATCGACAGGATGATGTAGATGACAACGGCGATGACCAACGACCAGGGGTCGAAGGCGACGACCAGGCTGTCACCGGCATAGAGCACGGACGAGCCAGCCGGCAGTGCGGTGCCGTTGACCGCGACCGTCACGCCGTAGCTCGTGAAGCTGCCGCTGAAGCCGGCGCCGGACAGCAGGGCCGACATGCCCTGATACAGGAACTCCCGGTTCTCGGAGTTCATCAGCACGTCGTAGACCAGGCGGGAGCCGCTGCCGAACAGGCTTTGGTTGGTCATGCCCGCGCCCGCAGCGTCGGCGTAGCAGCAGTTCTTCAGCAGGCGGTCCCGGCAGCGGTTCTCCTCGCCCTTGAACACCTGCATGCGGTCGGAGTCGAGATACACGCCCGCCTCCCGGCCCGCCTCCAGCATCGACATGCTGCGCGCGAAGTCGGCGTCGTTCGGTGCGCTGATGTCGAAGCAGTTGCCGTTCAGGCAGAAGACGTTGGACGGGCAGTTGCTGGCCGTGGTGACGCTCTGCGCCGGCACCGGGCAGCTGTAGCCGTCTTCAACGACCTCGCAGACGCCCGTGGTGGCGTTGGTCTGCTTGCACGCCGAGCTCAGCGGGGTGCAACCGGCGGCCACCAGCGGCGCGCACTGGTCGACCGGCGCTCCATTGCTGCAGGTCATCGTGCTCGTGTACTCCCAGCAGTCGCGAGACACCGAGACGCCGTCGATCACCTTGGTCGCCGGGCCGTCGGTGCAGACGGCGGCCGTGCTGACGGTGCAGCGGCCACCGGCCGCGAGCGCCGGGCATTGGTCGTCCCAGCGGTCGGTTGTGGTCACGGCCGTGGTCGCCCGCGTGTAGGTCAACCGCATCGTCGGGATCGGGCCGTAGGCCGGATTGGGTGCCCAACCGACCACGGCGCGATCGGCGTCGATGTTCCAGTAGTAGCCCGGCACCGTGCCCGTGATGTCGGTGCCGGCGTAGGGTGTCCAGCCGCCGGCCGGCGCATAACACCTGGCGCCATCCAGTACGGTCGTCGTGCAGCCGTTGTCGCCCTGACACAGGGTGTCCTGGATGTTGTCGCCGCTCTGTGTGCCGGCACGGCAGGCCGCGTAGATCTTCAGGAAGGGCTCGGCGCTGGTGCAGCTGAAGCCCGAGTCGCCGTTGCCGGTGCAGATCTCCTGTACCTCGGCGGCGATCATCGCGGTCAGGCTGCAGGTGCTGCCGGCACAGGACTTGTTCGCCACCCACACGCCGGTGCGGATCGGCAGACCGGTCATGCCGGAGTAGTTCGTCTCCAGCACCGCGACCATCTCGGGGAAGACCACCGGCGTCGTCATGTTCACGTCGAAGAAGGTCAGCGGGTTGCTGTCCTGTGTGACCCGGAAGTGCTGCGCTGTTTCCGGCCGGTCGGGAAGACATTGCACGTCGATGCCGGCGCGGCCGGACCCGGCGTGGGCGAACCAGTCGCCCGGCGTGCAGCTCGTGGTGCGATCGGTGGCGACCGTCAGCGACCGGGCGCAGCTGTAGTTGCCGACACCCAGGTAGCGCAGGCAACTGCGAGTCTGGGTCGTGGCGGGCTGGTTGGTCACCGTGGTCGTGCAGCCGCTGTAGTACGCGGCCAGGCTGCCGAGGACGCTGGACGGGCTGCGACCGATATCGCGGGCGGCGGCCACGGCAGGATCGTCAGGAGAGACCGCAGGTCGGGGCGTGTTCGCTGAAGCGAGCGCGCCGCGCTGCGCCTGGCAGGTCGGGTCGTTCGGCAGCGTCGCGCACAGCGCCAGGCGTGCGTTGCCCTGGGACGCGAGGTTCGGCTGTCGGTAGTAGGACCGCTCCGGCGGCGTGGTCGTGTAGCCGGGCACGACGCCAGTGGCGCTGGAGGCGGTGACGCTGCCGCGCGCCACCGGGTTCGCGGCCTGGCCGGCGGCGACACCTTCCTCGTGCGGACCTGCCACGCTCGCGGTCTGCGTCGTCACGAAGCAGACGAGCGTGAACCAGACGACCACCTTGCGCAAGCTCATCGCACCGCCCCCTTCATGCGCTGCAGGTAGGACGATGCGTCGCGAGCCATGCCGGGTGCCGAACGCTCGAAGAACCTCAGCACGTAGTCCAGGCTGACGTCGCCGGCCGCCAGCACGAACTGGTCGCTGGCGATGCACATGCCGGCGGCGCAGGGCTTCGATGCGGCGCCGTCGCGCACCAGTACGAACGAAGGCGTGCGGACGATCGAGAAGCGGTCGAAGGCCTGCGGGTCGATCTGCACGGCGACCTGGCGGTTGCCGATCAGGCGCTGCATGCGCTCGACCGTGTCGCGAAGCGAGCCGTTGACGAGCCCGCGCAGCACCAGCGTGGCCCGTGCGCGAGAGGCTTGGTCCAGCAGCCGCGTGATCGTGGCTTCGGGCATTGCGAAGCTGACGAAGACCAGCAGGCTGGGCCCGGAGGCCGCACCGAGAACCGGCTTGTCCGCCTGCGCATCGAATCCCTTGGCCAGCGCCTCCAGGTCGACAGGCGTCCTGGTTACGGGTTGGGGCAGGGCGTCGATTCGTGGCGTCGAAGGTACGGGAACGCGGGCCAGCTCGGCGTCGGTGGGCATCGGGTGCTGCTGGCGCGCGCGCTCGATGTCGGCGTCCGTCACTTTGGGCAGGGCCTGGCCGAGAGCCGCGCTCTGAAGCACCAGCGCTGCAGCGGCACAGAGCACTGCGCGTGTGGTCCGGCGGCGGGCCAGGAGGCGATCAGTAGCCCACACAGCAGTTCCGCTTCCTGAACAGCATGAAGGCGAAGTCCTCGCCGCGGACTGGGTACTCCTTGCCGGCGCCCCAGACGATGGTGCTGCGACCGAAGGGCTGGCAGCAGCGGCCCCCGTCCTTCGCGGTGTTGGCCACTGGGTAGGTGAGCTGGGTCTTGTAGGCGGTCTTGTCCATCGCCGGCAGGAAGTAGGGGCCGCACAGCCCCGGCTTGCCATGCCAGCCCCACGCCAGCAGCTCGCGGTGCATCTTGGCGGTCAGGCGCTGCGCGATCAGAGCCGCCGTGCGGACGCCGCCCATGTGGTACGGCACGTGGCCGTCGAAGGGGTAGATGCCGCCCTGGCACCCCGCGCACCAGAACATCGCGGCAATGCCGAACCCTGCGGTGGCGGCCACGCAGTCGGCGGCGCACGCCGCCACCGCCACCGGGTTCGCGAAGAGCACGGCTTCAGGATTCAGGATCAGGGCCAGCTCGTCGTCGTTCCACAGCGGATCGACCTCGGTCAGGTACGCCAGGTCGAAGGAGCCACGCTCCAGACAGGGGAAGTCGGTCACCACCTCCAGCCAGTACAGGACCGGGTTCACGTAGAAGTGGGCCTGGTAGAAGCTGCCGCCGTCGCCGTCCCCCTCCGCCCGCGTGAAACGCGCGGCGGCCGGGGCCGAGATGCCCGGGTCGAGATCGATGCCGCCCAGCGACGCGAGGCAGAAGGGCTTGCGCACCGCCTCCACGTGGCGGGCCGGTTCCCAGAACCCGATGGACAGGCCGATCGTCGGGTTGACGCCGCAACTGCAGACAGGGCTCGGCGGGTTGGCGATGTCCTCCTGTCCGTCGACGTTGGCGATCGTCGCGCTGCCGACGCTGATCGGCAGGATGCAACTCCAGCAGATCTCGGTGATGGGATTCGGGAAGCGCCCGGTGCAGGTCAGGGTGTCGGCGGCTCGGGAGAGCGTGGGCAGCAGGCCAGTCGTCAGCGCGAGCGTGATCGCGAGCACAAAGCGGCACGGTGGGCGGCAGACGTTCATGGCAGCACCACCTCGTCGACGCGCAGCCGTTGACCTTCCTGCGAGACCAGGGCCGGGACCTGCCGGATGCCGAAGCGCCGCGTCAGCGTGCCCTGCTGGTCGAAGTACACGGCCACCTGCCAGGCCTTCATCAGGTCCAGGTAGGAGCCACCGGTGAGGATGGGCTTGACCCTGCCGCCATGGCTGGCGATCAGCTCGCGTGCCCGCGCGACCTGGCGTGGGTCCCGGGCGTCGAAGAACAGCAGGTGCTTCGACAAGGAGACCACCTCGAGCGGGTTCTTGCGCGTGCCCGCGGCGAACAGCAGCCGCCCCTGGGCGTCGACGAGGTTGCGGTCCAGCGTGAAGGTCGGATCGACGTAGAAGGTGCGCGGGCCTTCAGTCGCACGCAGGCCTGCCACGGGTTGGGGTCGCTTCACGGCGTCGATGCCACGGGACTGCGCCTCCTGCATCAGGCGCTGCAGTTCGCCGCTGCGTTCCTTGTCGCGCAGGCGCTGCTCGATGAAGTTCAGCAGATGCGGCTCTGCGATGCCGTAGGTAGGCCCCAGCGTGCCGAGGTCGGCCGCGCCCGCAATGGTCGGGAGCAGGGCCAAGCCGAGTGCGGCGCAAGAGGCGACGACCGGAATCATCGTGAGGCCCGCCGTTCACAGGCGATCCGCTGAGCCAACTGGGCCAGGGTGGCGCTGTCGCGCAGGTGGCTCGCCCGGATCATCGCCATCAGCATCGGATCGCCGTCGCCGTCGGACATCGCCCGCCGAAGGTCGGCCGTGGCCAGATGCCGGCCACAGCGTTGCTGGTAGGCCTGCAGATAGGCCCTGGAGCCTTCTTCGGCCGCCGGCGCAATCTGGGCCAGCAGGCCGAGGTAGTCGGCCATCGGCATGTCGTCGGCGACCGATGGTGGTGCGGCGCCGGCAGCCCCGCACGCCAGCGTGACGCTGAGTGCCGCGGCCTGGGCTGCACTGCGGACGATGAAGCTACTCATCGCACCCCCTCAGAACAGCGGCACCACGGTGCCCAGCACCTGCTCGGCGCGCACCAGACCGCTGGCGCGATAGCGCGAGTCGAAGGAGTCGGCGCTCGTGCCTTGCACGTAGTAGTGACCCGGCGGGATCACCGTGGGCGCAATCGGGTCGAGCGGCCGCCGGTCGAAGGCATGGGTCTTGGCGGTGCCGACGACTTGGCCGTTGATCGCCACCGTTCGCCCCGAGACCGTCACGGTGTCGCCGGGCAGGCCGCGCACGATCTTGAAGAACGGTTGCCCGCTGAGCCCCGGATAGTCGGTGCGCGCCTCCCCGGCGAACGCAAAGACGATGTAGTCGCCGCGCTGCAGGTCGTGCGGTCCGTATTGCATCACCGCGACGCTGTAGGGCAGGCTCGGCGTCCAGTTGAACAGCACCGGCACCCGTGGCGTCGGGTCGACGAACAACCGGGTGTACGCAAAACCCCAGACGGCAAAGATCGGCACGTAGAGGAACCAGCGGGCGCGCATGTGCCGCAGGAACTCGGCAAACTGGCCCACGAACTTCCCCATCGGGCGGGATGGCGTGCTGGTCATGGTGCCTCCACCTTGCGGCGCAACTGAGCCGTCAAGTCCACCGTGCGCGGCGTCGGCCCGGCAACGGCGCTCTTGAGCACCACCAGGCAGCCGCATTCCCGGGGCAGCTCTTCCAGGGCGAGCGGGAGGCGCTGGGAGAAAGTGCGTGCCATCGCGAACGCCTTGTCGCGCTCGCCCTCGGACCCGGCCTTGGTGAGGATCTGCGTGAACTCGGCTTCCTTCTGGCGATAGACCTCGCCGACATCGACGACGCCAACGCGCTGCGCGGGTCGCACCACCATCTGGTCGTAGGCGGCCAGCGTGCCGAACACGATCAGCAAGGCGAAAGCGGCGTTGAGCAGCAGCGCCTTCATACCTGATGCCCCCGTCGCCGCAGCAACTCGGCTATGGCCTCATCGATGCCCAGGCCCTGCGCGCGCAGTTCGTCGATGGGTGCGTTGTCCTCGAGCTTGTTGGAGAACAGCAGGTGCGTGGCCGGGTCGAGGATGTTGCGCGCTACCCCTTCGCCCACGGGCGAGGATATGTAGACCTCGGAGAACACACCGGGCTCGGTGCGTAGCGAATTCAGCAGCCGCTTCTTCGGCTCGTCCATCGACAGCCGCCCCTTGCGGTCGAGCATCTCGATCGACTCGGGCTTCTGGCGCAGCAGGAACACCCAGTCCGAACAGTTGAAGGCGGCCTCCATCTGCGCCGAGCCGTAGTAGTCGTCGGCGCTCTGGGTGGCGGTCCCCAGCGAACCGCCGTACTTGCGCGCGCGCCTGGCGGCTTCCTCCACTACCGCGGCCTTGACCGGGTCGTCGGCGCCGATGTCGCCGAGCTGCTGCTTGAGTTCGTCGATGAAGAGCACCTTGCGCCGGTTGCGCGTCAGGTACATCTCGCCAGTGATCTGGTGCAGCAGAAGGATGTTGACCACCGCATGCAGGTCGGGACGGCGCTTCAGCTCCTCGTTCTCGATGACGACGAAGTCGTTCGCGAAGTCGATGTTGTTGCGGCCCTCGAAGAAGCGCTCGTACTGGCCGCCCCGCGCATACGGGTTCAGCATGATCGCCAGGTCCTTGATGCGCGGGTCGTTGATCGCGCCGAGCTCCTCGATGGTCCCGCCCTTGAAGGCGTCGCGCAGCGCGGTCACCGTCAGGTCGTTGCCATGGGCTCTGAACAGCTTGAGCACCATCGCCGAGATGGCTTTGTACTGAACCTCGTCCAGCGGCCGCGACATCGAGGCCATCTTGGAGATGGCCGGCACCAGCATGTCGATGTCCTCGTTGATGTCGACGATGTGGGTGAACGGGTTCAGGCAGATGTCCACATCGGGTTTGAACTCGATGTAGGTGCCCTTGGCCTTGCGGCACAGCTTCTCGAAGGAACGGCCGAGGTCCAGCATCCAGACCTTGGCGTCGATGGCGCGGTAGGACCACGCCATCTCGTTCATCAAGACCGACTTGCCCGACCCGGGCGCGCCGATGATCGCGAAGTTGTAGTTGCCCAGGTCGTTGTCGAAGATGTCCAGCGTCATCAGCTGGCCGCGCCGGCCGCCGAACACCAGTGCCGGTGTGCGCGTGCCGCGCCACTCGGCGATCAGCGGCGCCAGGTGGATCGCGTTGGCCATCGTCTTGCGCGAGACCCGGCGCATCTTGGCCAGGTCCTTGTGGAACTTCTCCGACAGCGTCATCGGCAGGCTGGCCAGCAGCGCCTGCCGGTGCATGTAGACGTCGGCGTTGAGCTGGAAACCCCGGCCGCGCCAGATGGCGTTGGCGGTCTCCTGGGCCGCCACGGACTTGCCCGGCGTCGAGAAGATGGCGAGTTGGTGGTACAGGCTCACCAGGCTGCTGCCGATGTCGATGGCGTTGGCTGCCGCCGTCCAGTCCTGCAGCTTCTTGCCGACGTCCGGCATCACGTCGGCCATCTTGCTCTTGGCGTTCTGCGTCGCGCGCACGTGGTTGGCGGTGACGACCGACTTCATGACGTTCGGGTCGAGCACGTGCACGCCCATGGTCAGCAGGAAGGGTGCGCTATACTGCAGCGCCGGCTGCATCAGGTCGCCGATCAGAGATCCCATCTGCCAGAGCGCGAAGCGCTCGGGGAATGACTTGATCGAGTAGAAGCGCGCCTCGAGAACGTCCGCGCCGTTCTCCTTCCACAGCCGCAGGCCGGCCGGGTGCGGGTCCTGGATGGTGTCGAAGTCGATGATCTGGTCGCGGATCTCCCGGCCGTCGTCGTAGTGCAGGTTGGGACCGTCGGTCTGCGAGACGCGGTCGGGGTTGGTGAACAGGGCGCACCAGTTGATCAGGTCGGCCGCATCGCAGACGCGGTTGGGCAGCGACGCCGAGCGCAACGTGGACGACATCGACTCCCGCAGCGCCATCAACGCGTCGCGCCGGGTCAGGTCCTCGGCGTCGGCGGTGACTGCCACGCTCATCATCAGCCTGAAGTCGCGGATCGTGTAGTGGAAGCCTGCCGTCAGCGACTGTTGCGCACCCTGCAGCAGGTGGCCGACGCGCTGGCGTGCCAGCCGGTGGAAGAGGTTGTCGTTGCGCGCCGGGCGCCCCCAGTGCTTGGCCTTGTCGGCCTGGTCGGTGTCCTCGACGCGCAGGTTGGCGTAGCGGCGCAGTTGCTCGCGCACATGGGGTGATGCGAACAGGTGGAACTGGATGCCGGTGCCGGGCGGGCAGGTCGAATACAGCGAGATCAGCACCTCGGCCATGCGCTCGTCGGCGCCGGACTGCGGCATCACCTCCAGCATGAAGCCCACGCTGTCGCGGTTGACGAACAGCTTCTCGGCGGCCAGGTAGGCGGAGTAGGGCAGCCAGGAGGCGAACTGCTCGGCCGGTGAGTCCATGGCCTGACCGAAGCCGATCCATGCGGACCGTGCCGCTTGCGGCGACGGTGGGCGGGAAGATGTGTGCGGGAAGGGCATGGCGCGGTCCTCACTCGTTGCCGTCGGTACGTCCATCAGGGCGGCCTGCAGGTGGCGCCAGACCCGGCAGAAGGCTCTCGGCGGACGGCAGGCGGGGCGCTCCCTTAAGGGCTGGTGGCGCGGTGGCGCCGTCCTTCGGGTCAATGGCCGACCCTGTGCCGCGCGGCGGCGGGCGCAGCGGGGCATAGGCTTCGCGGATCTGGCGCTGGGCGTGCTCGATCAGCCACTGGCCGCTGTCGATCTGCACGTACACGTAGCCCTGGTCGTAGAGGTCGCGATCGGCGTCTTCCCAGGGCTTGAACCACAGCCGCAGAATGCGCGCTGAGGAGCGCAGAGGGATCGGCAGCGGAACCAGCGAGCCGGAGGCGGTGCTGGCGCTTGCCGGGACCGGTGGCAGGGCCAGCGTGCCCGGCGCGGGTAACGCGGCTGAGCCGCTCGCGGACCCCGGCGCCGCCGAGCGGGATCGCTGGCTCGGCAGGTTGTTCTGGATCGCGTTCGCGTAGGTGCCGGAGACCGAGTCGCAGGTGACCCCCTCCGGAGCCTTGCATGCATAGTCGGAACTGCCGCTCAGCCCAGACATGTTCGCGCAGCCGCCGAACGCCACAGCGGAGACGGCAATGCAGCTTCGCCAGGGTGATGCACGCATCGCGTTCATGGCCGCACCTCCGCGACTTGCCTCAGCCGTGCTTCGAGCACGCTGCGATCGACATAGCCGTCGGTGCGAGACCCGTCGGCCCAGACCAAGGTCGGTGTGCCTTGCACGCCCAGTCGGTGCGCCAGCGCGAGATTGCGGTCCACCGGGTGATCGCAGGCGGCTGCCACGCTCAGCATCGAGGTATCGCCCTGGAGCATGAAGCGATGCCAGGCCTGTTCTCGGTCGGCTGCGCACCAGATGGCGACCGGCCGGGCCTGCCCCTGGAACGGCACCAGGAAGGTGTAGATCGTGACGTCGTCCAGGCCGGCCAGTTCCGGCTCCAGCCGGCGGCAGTACGAGCAGCCCGGGTCGCTGAAGACGGCGACCCGCCGCTGTCCGGTGCCCCGCACGGTCTTGATCGCGTCACTGAAGGGCAACTGGTCGAAGACGAGCGGCGCCACGGTGCTGACCGACTGCTTGGCAACCCCGTCTGGCCCAGCCCCTTGCGCGGCGCCTTGCGACGCGGCAGCCGCGACGAGTTTGGGCCCCGTCAGGTCGCGCATCGTCTGCGTGTCGAACACGCGGCCGAAGAAGAAGTAGCGCGGGTTCCTCGCTGCCACGTAGGCCACGTTGCTGTTCATCCAGACCTCGTAGACGCCGTCCACCGGAGAGCGCGTCACCTGACTGAACTGGGTTCCGGGGTGGGCCTTCTTCAGCGCCGCCAGCAGGCGGGCCTCGTCCGGTGTCGCAGCGAATGCCGCGGCGCCGGCCACACCGACCGCGAATGCGCAAAGGACACGCAAGAGCTTCTGGCGCGGCAGGGTGCGGCGCGCCTGTTCAGTAGTTGCCATCGTCGGAAGCCTCCTGGGTGCGGTCGTAGGGCGCGGCGTCGGACCGAGAGGCGCGATCGGCGTTGCCCGCCATCGGCACATCGATGCGAACGCCCTTGGTGATGACGACATCGATCTCGCGGCCCGCATCGACCTCGATCACGGGGAAGGTGTTCTCGGCCAGCTTGATGTAGTACTGGGCCAGTCGGTCCAGCGCCCGGCCGACACCTGCGCCCAGGCCCGCGCGGTACGCGTCGGCGCCGGAGGTGCTGGCGATGGTCCCGAGCGCGGAGGTGCTGTAGCTGGTCGACGAGGTGGCCAGACCCTGGCCGATGCCGCTGACCACGCCGGCCAGCAGCGCGTTGGCGAGCATCTGGCCCTGCTTCGTGACGAGGCGGCCGCGCATGCCGACCTTGCCGTCTTCGCCGTAGACGCTGCCCTGGATCTTCACTTCCAGTGCCGCGCCATCGGAGCGCACGCACGACAGGTTCTCTGTGCGCAGGTAGGCACGCTCGGAACTGATGTCGCCGTAGCCGGCGGCGATCACGAAGCAGTCGCGGTACTCGCCGCGGAAACGGTTGGGCAGCACCGAGTTGTCGGACAGTCGGATCAACACCGGGTGCGGGTTCGACTGCGACTGCCCGCCGGTCGGCGCATCCAGACCACCGAGCAGCGTGCCTCGAGTGAAGCTGACGGGCAGGAAGGTGGAAACCGTGCGTGGTTCGGCCGACGAACTGGCAGCGGCCTGTGAGCCGTTGGGGGCGGGTGGTGGGACAGACCTGTCGACGAGGGTCACGCGACTCAGAACCGGCGCCACCGGCATGGGCATCGAAGGCGCCATCGGCATGTTGGGCTGTCCCGGCGGCATCGCTGAGGGAGACAGCGGCCGACCGGCGGCAAGAGAGGACGTTGTGGGTGGCGGTGGCAACGGCAGGCTGGCCGCAGGCGGCAGAGTGACCGGAGGTTGCAGTGGCGGCGCGGGCAAGGCCGGTGCCTGCGCGGCCTGCGCCGCGGAGGTCAGACGCTGCTCCAGGTCCGAAAAGCGCTGCATCGTGCGCGCCTCGAACGCCTGCCGGTCCTTGTTGAGCCGGCCCTGTTCCTCGCGCTCGCTCTCGTACTGGGCCAGCTTGCTGCCCGCGGTGCCGACCCACTGGTCGACCGGGTTGACCTGCTGCCCCGGCGGCATCACACCGATGTTGGTCACCGTGCCGAGGGTGCCGGCGGGTGACTTGGCGATCTTGTCCTTCGCCCCGTTGTCCGTGAACGCGAAGATCAGCCACAGCATGCCGACGCCGCCCAGCAGGATGGCGCCCAGCATCGCGTACTGGCGCTGCTTGGGTGAAAGCCGTTCGAGCGTCGCCCTGAACGCGCCCTTCACCGTTCCTGTTGCCGAGGCCGCAGCGTTGACCAGCGGCGCGCTCATCGCTCGCCTCCGCGTCGGATCACGAACACGTTGGTGCTTTCGCCGGGGCGCAGGTTGTGGTTCTCCACCGCAACACCGACCACCTGGCCGCCCGCCTTGCTGTCGGGGCGGTCGAACTCCTGCTCGGCCACGACCATGACGGTCTGGCTCACGTTCTGCAGCAGGTACTTTTCGCCGAGCAGGCCGCGCCCTTCGTAGCGCCGCATCAGTGCGAACCGCGCTTCGGCCCAGAGTTGCATCGGTCGGTTGACCTCGTCGACCCGGATGTCGGGTGGCACCCGGTCCGAGGCCATCGCCACCAGCATCGCTTTCATGGCGCGGATGTGGTTGGCGGAGGGGCCTGACGGTCCTGAAGGTCCGGTCATGCCTTGCAGGCTCTGCGGAACCCCGGTGCCGGCCGCGGCAGGGCGCAGCGACCTGTCGCGGATGACGATCGTGTCGGCCGGCGTGTCCGAGCGGCGCAGCACCAGGGTGTAGGTGGCCTGCGCCGACGAGATGAACAGGTTGACCGGCTTGGCAGAGTCCCCGACCGGTCGGATGTAGATCTCGCCCTTGTCGCGGTCGCACTCCAGCACGATCTCGCCGCCCGGATTGGCCGCGGGCGTGACGATGCCGGCAGGCGTCGCGGCGGCATTGCCCGCACCGCAGCTGCTCGAGTGGATGTTGCCGAACACGTCGGTGATCGGCGCGCCCTCGATTCGGATGCGGGTGGGTTCCTTGATCGACAGGATGGCCTCGATGGCCACGCCATCGCGGGCGTCGAGCACCTGCAGCGCATGCGCCGGTTGCGACAAGGCCGCACAGAGGATCAGCGTCGACGCCGCTGGCCGCCACGCGCGCTGGGCGATGTCGTTACTTGGCCGCATTCGGCACCTCCTTGAACGTCTTCAGGTGCATTCGCCCGCCGCTGTAGCCGAAGTCGACCTGGTAGGCCTTGAGGTCGTTGGACGTTTCCAGGCCGTTCACCATCGTGCGCAGGCGCCCGCGGACCACCACCGACTGGGCGTCCTCGCTGGGCACCAGCTGCTGGGGCATGAAGAAGGTGCTGGCGTTGATGCGCTTCAGGCGCGCCGCTTCCAACTCCTGCCGCGTCTTCAACTCGCCGTGCTGCTCGGGTTCGACGTAGCCCAGCAGGATGTCCTTCTTCCAGTCGATGGAAGCAGGCGTCACGTCGAGCACCAGCCAGGCGATGAAGCTGCCCATCTGCTCCAGGTACTCGCTGCTGGCCTTGTCGCGCGAGACCCAGAACGACTTGTTGATCGACGGCGGCACGACCACCGTGCGCACCGTGCCCAGCAGGTTGAGGATCACGACGAGCGCCAGCAGATGGCCGCCGGCCAGCAGCCCGACCGTCAGGCCCAGGCCCCGGTTGCGGCGGCGCATCTCCTTGATGTCGCCGTTGAGACGTTCGAAGTCCATGGGGGTCTTTCGCGCGGGCCTCAGCCGACCATCCGGCGGATGTGGGAGGGCGGCGTGGCGCGCATCGCGGTGATCGGGCTGGTGGGCAGGTGCCAGTACAGCCAGTGCATCGCGAAGGCCGGGTGTTTGTCGGCCTTGATGCGCGCGATCCAGCGCGACGTCAGCAGGCCCGTCGCGATGCACAGCGCGAAGGAGACCTTCGAGCCGGACATGTAGCCGAGGAACAGGCCGAAGAGGATCGGCGCTGCGACGTCGACGTCCCAGAAGCCGATCTTCCACTGGTCATCCAGGCGACGCGGGATGTAGGTGTCGGCTTGCATGCGGCCCCCTGGGATACGTCGCGCAGCAGCTTCAGATGACCGCGCCCATGATCGCGCCGGCGATCACCAGGCCCACGGCCGCAAAGATGGCCAGGCCGACGTAGAACAGGACCGGACCGAAGTTGCGCAGCGCGGAGAGCGAGATCAGCGCGACGACAAAGCCGACGAAGCCGACCAGGGCTTTGATGCTCGGCCCGAGCGCGGCGATCTGCGCCAGCGCCGAAGTCATCGGACCGGCGATGCCGACAAAGCCGACGAGGTCGAGCGCATGGCCAGGGAAGGCCACGCCCAGACCCAACACGAGCAGCCCGAACAGGGCCATCACCGTCAGCGGACGGCGAGGCGACAGGCGGACGGTGGATACGGAAGCGAGAGTGACGGTGCTCATGGAGTCCTCCAGATGTGGTTGAGCGAATGACACGAGATGGGGGTAGGCACCGTCAGCCGAACCGGTGGGGCCGGTGGGTTGCAGGGGCGCATGGGTTGACAGCGGGTCGACAGCGGGTCGGAGCGGGTGATGACGGCAGGTGAGGCGGGTGGCGTGGGTCGAACCCGTGGCCAGTGGCCTGTGGTGGTACGTGGATTCATCACAGGTCCTCCGCGTCACGCTCGAACACGACTTCGACGCGACGGTTGATGGCGCGGCCTGACGCGCTGTCGTTGGACGCGGCGTAGCAGCAGGCACCTTCGGCCTGGACGGTCAAGACTGGCGCCAGACGGGGATGTCGAGCTCGCAGGTGCTCGCGTACCGCTTCGGCGCGGGCCAGGGCCAGTGCCTGGTTGACCTGCGGAGGTCCGACGCTGTCGGTGCGGCCGCTGATGGCGACGCGGCGTGACGTGGGGGCGGCTTCGGCGGCTTCGTCGATCAGGGCTCGGGCGGTCGGGCTGAGCGTCGCGTTGCCGAAGGCGAAATGAACCACGACTTGACTTGCTGCGCTGGCGGCGTCGGAGAGGGGCGTGGCTCGGTTTGCGGGTACGGCTGGAACGTCACGGCTCTGTTCGGCGAGCAGCACCGCCTCGCCGCGACCGAGTGACTCCGAGAGCCCGACGGCAGGTGGCACCGGTGCTGTGGGTGGTGGCTCGCCGGGGAGCGTCTTGGGCGTGACCGCAGGGCATGCCGGCGGCAAACACGTCGCGAAACCGGCGTGCCGGCCGAAGTCGAGTTGCGCGACGTGGACCGCGGCGACGGGAGTGGGGCCGCGCGACGGCGCCACCAGGCTGCCGGTTGCGACCATAGGCGCGCTGCAGGATGCAGCCAAGGCTGCACTCGCGGCGGCGAGCACGAAGGCGCCGACGACACGCGCAAGAGTGGCCTTCACGGTGACACCCTCGCCGTCAACGCCACCGGCACAGCCGCGTGCTGGGGCGCGGCGATTGAAGGCATGGTCGCGGCGTCCCCAGCCGACATCGGGCGCGATGCCGGCAGCTTGCGGTAGACCTGCCACGCGTATCGGGCACGCGCCTGTGTGCAGGCCGATCCCTTGAGCTCAGAGCACGCGGCGTTGTAGGCGCCCACGGCATCCCAGGTGACGCCGTTGCGGGCGAACGAGTGGGCCAGCAGCCAGGCACCGACGTGGATGTTGGTGCAGGGCTCGTACAGCTGCGCCTCGGTGATGCCGTGGCGGGCCAGCGTGCGCAGGTGCGAGCTGTTGATCTGCATGAGGCCGACGTCGTAGGACCCCGTGCGTTGCAGATGCGATCGGTTGACGGCACGCGGGTTGAGGTTCGACTCGACGCGCGCAACGGCGTAGAGCAGTTCTGCGGCCAGCCCGTAGCGTTGCGCCGCCTGCTCCCAGCACGCCATGGCGTGCAGCGGTGCGCACAGCAGCAGGATCGATCCGGCAAGGCAACGCGAACGCATGGCTCAACCCGTCGTGAACTCCAGGACAGAACAACCGCCGGCCGGGGGGCTGGCGAGGGGAGGTCTGGGCCGTCGGTACGGCCTGGGTCGGGTTCGGGTAGGGCCGGGACGCTGGCCGGCAGGGTGAGGTCGGGTGACGCTGGGCGGCGGGGCCAGGCTCGCAGCGCTATCAGTCAGCGCGGGGCAGTCGCCAGCGCGTCGAGCGATCGGCCATGTTCAGGCGTGCCTGCTGCAGGACGAGGGTGCCGGCGCGCTCCAACTGGCGGCACAGCGCCACGCAGGCCGTGGTCAGTTGGTCGAGCTGGAACTTCGGATGCGGGTGGCGGTTGGCCGGCGAGCGCTGCACGGCCAGCAGCAGGTCGTACTGCTGGCGCCACATCGACTCGCGCCGCCTCGGTGTGGCGGGCGCTCGCAGCACCAGCTGGCTGCCGAGAAAGTCGAAGATGCGCTGGGCTGCGTCGTCCTGCGCGAACACCAGCGACACGCAGGCGCTGATCAGGTCCGGGAAGCGGAACGTCGGCGAGACGTTGTCGCTGCTGCGCAGCAGGCCGTACAGCCACTCGTGTTCTTCCAGCCAGAGGCGGGTCTCGATGGTGTCCGGGTGCTCAGCCTCCGGGGCGCCGTGCGGGGCTTGCTCCTGGCGGGCGGTTGGCAGTGCGGAGAACATGGCGCTTCCCTCGGGTCGGTGGCTGCTGGCGGTGCTCTGTCGAGCGCGTGACCGAAGGGTAGGGTGGGGTGCGCCATGGAGCCGCGCGGAATGCGGGGTTTGTGAGGGGGTTTTCGGGATCGGGGGAGCTGCTGGCCAATGGGACGCGACTGGGGAATCGTGGGTGCTCTCAGAGGGCCGGCAGCAGTCGGAGCGACAGCGGCTGCATTGGTCCCGGTCGATCGCCTGCTTGGCCGCATTGGAATTCGGCAATCGGTCTTATTGTTGCCTTTCGCCCCAACGTGTTCTCAGGTAGCGCCACGAGAGCCGTCGCTCGCGAACCCTGCGGCAAGCCACAGAACGCTGCGTAGCCAACACAAGGCCAAAGAAATGCGCTTCCCTGAAAACTGCAAGGCACAACGACAGGCGTAGATCGTGCGCGACAGGAACTCGGCATCCGCGGGCTGTGGCGCGGACATTCTTGCTTACCGCTTATATCATTTTCGATATGATAGCCTCGTGTGAATGACACGGTTGCGGGCGGTCCACGCAGAGAGTGGTGCCGCTCAAGTTGTTCGTGTCGGGCCACAGAACCACGAACTGGAACTTGCCTTGTAGCGGGCGAAGGAGGTCAAGTGACCAAGCTGAGAGACCTACATACGAAGTGGTCGAAGGAACCGAGCTATCGCAAGGCCTACGACGCACTGGACGAGGAGTTTGCGCTGGCAGAGGCCATTGCCGAGGCGCGCGGCCGTGCCGGCCTCACACAGGCTGAAGTAGCGGAGCGTATGCACACGACTCAGAGCAACATCGCGCGCATGGAGGCCGGCCGGACGACACCTTCCACGCGGACGCTCGAGAAGTTCGCGCAGGCAATCGGCGCGAAGCTCAAGATCAGCTTTGAACCGGTCCGCACGCGGTAAGGCAAGTACATGGCTCTCCACAAAGATTTCCCTCGATCACCCTACGAAGTCCTGAAGCCAGAGCTCCGCTGGTTTCCGGCTGCCGAAGAGCTTCGCAGCACCGCATACGAGAAGTTGCTGCCGCCGCTGGTGGCAAAGGTCCGCGAAGAGGTCGAGGCGTGGCGGGACGCAAAGTACGCGGGAGCATCCGCCACGTCGCGCGCGCTGCTGGCCTGGTGGTTCGAGACCGCCCACACCAGCGAACTGGCCGACGGAACTCAGATGCAGTTTCGCTACTACTTCGCCCAGCGCGAAGCAGTCGAGACCGTGATCTGGCTCTACGACGTGCGCGGCGCGCGCGACAAGTTCGACCTGCTGCGCTTCGATGCGTCGGGCGCGGTGTCGAGCAACATGTTCGATGAAGACTGGCCACGCTTCGTGGTCAAGATGGCCACCGGCGCGGGCAAGACCAAGGTGCTCTCGCTGCTGATGGCCTGGTGCTACTTTCACAAGTGCTACGAGGCCAACTCAACACTGGCGCGCAACTTCCTGTTGATCGCGCCCAACATCATCGTACTCGATCGCCTGCGCGCCGACTTCGACGGGCTGCGCATCTTCTTCAACGACCCCGTGCTCCCGGACAACGGCCATGCCGGGCAAAATTGGCGCGATGACTTTCAGGTGGCGCTGCACATTCAGGACGAAGTGCGGATCGTCCGCCCGACCGGCAACATCTTCCTGACCAACATTCACCGTGTCTATCTCGGCGACGTGCCCGAGCCGTCCCTCGATGACGACGATCTGCGCGACTACTTCCTGGCTCCGTTCGGCAACCGGCCGGTCGGCAAGACCAACGACAGCGCCGTCGATCTGGGCGAGGTCGTCCGGGAAATCGACGAACTGGCCGTGTTCAACGACGAGGCGCACCACATCCACGACAACCGCCTGGCCTGGTTTCAGTGCATTCAGGACATTCACCACCGGATGCTGCAGAAGGACCTGCGGCTGACGATACAGGTGGACGTGACCGCGACGCCGCGCCATGACAACGGCGCGATCTTCGTGCAGACCGTCAGCGACTACCCTCTGGTCGAGGCCATCGCGCAAAACGTGGTCAAGCATCCGGTGCTGCCGGATGCGGCCAGCCGCGCCAAGCTCACGGAGCACAAGAGCCCGCTCATCACCGAGAAGTATGCAGACTACCTCCAGCTCGGCGTCGAGGAGTGGCGCAAGAGCTACACCGAGCACGAAAAGCTCGGCAAGAAGGCCGTGCTGTTCGTGATGGTGGACGACACCAAGAACTGCGACGAGGTCGGCCTGCACCTGGAGAAGATTTGCCCAGAGCTGCAGGGCGCGGTGCTGGTCATCCACACCAAGGCCAACGGCGAGATTTCCGAGGCTGCGTCGAGCAAGAACAAGGACGAGCTGGAGATTCTGCGCAGGCAGTCCAATGAAATCGACACCTGGAAGTCGCCCTACAAGGCCATCGTCTCCGTGCTGATGCTCAAGGAAGGCTGGGACGTGCGCAACGTCACCACCATCGTCGGCCTGCGCGCGTATGCCGCGAAGAGCAACATCCTGCCGGAGCAGACCCTCGGGCGAGGCCTGCGCCGGATGTATTTCGGCAGCGAGCAGCGCGAAACCGTGTCGGTCATGGGGACGCCAGCCTTCATGGAGTTTGTCGAGTCGATCCAGAACGAAGGCGTCACCTTCGATCGTGTGCCCATGGGTGGCGCGGGCGGGAAGGAGCGCAAGGACTCGCTGGTAGTCGAAGTCGAGACCGAATCCACGGACAAGAACATCGACCGGCTCGATATCGCGGTGCCGCGCCTGACCCGGCGTTTCAACCGTGAATTCAAGGACTTGACCGAGCTGGAGCCGGAGCATTTCAGCAACGCGAAGCTGCCGCTCAAGGCCTTCACGCCGGAAGAGACCCGCGAAATCGTCTTCAAAACCATGCTGGAGGGCGAGGTCGATCACACGATGCATCTTGATGGCACCGGATCGGGCGACTACCGCTCGGTCGTGGCCTTCTTCGCCCGCCAGTTGCTCAAGGACCTGCGCCTGGTCGGCGGCTACGACCAGATCTATCCCAAGGTCAAGGAGTTCATCCGCGACCACCTGTTCGAGGCTGCGGTCGACCTCGAAGACCCGGTGATTCTGCGGAACCTGTCGGAGCCCGAAGCCGGCAAGGTGGTCTTCGATCAGTTCCGCGCCGCGATCAACAAGCTGACGATCTATGAGGGCGGCAGCTCGCGCATCGACGGCCAAATCCGCCTGCGCGACACGCGGCCCTTCCGTACCGAGCCGCGCGGCTTCGTGCAGGCGCGCAAGTCGGTCTTCAACCGCATCGTCGGCGAAGTGAACGCCGACGGCCTGGAATTAGCCTTTGCCGCGTTCCTGGAGTCCGCACCGGACGTGCAGGCGTTCGGCAAGAACTACATGGCCGTCGGCTTCAAGATCGAATACGTCAAGAGCAACGGCGAGCTGTCGACCTACACGCCGGACTTCCTGGTGCGCACGACGGACGGTGTGATCTGGGTCGTCGAGACCAAGGGTCGCGAAGAGCTTGATCTGCCCCAGAAAATGGCGCGACTGCGCCAGTGGTGCGAGGACGCCACGACCGCGACGAAGGACGATGGCGGGCCGCGATACCGCTTCGTCTACGTCGATCAGGAGAGTTTCGATCAGCACAAGCCGTCGTCGTTCGCGGGGCTGGCGAGCACCTTCCGCGAGTATCAAGAGAACTGATGATGGCTAAGCAAGACAAGAAGTCCTACGACCTGAGCGAAGCCGAACAGCGCGACCTGGTCACGTTGATCCAGCAGGGCAAGGCGCTGCCGGAGAAATACCGCTTCATCCTCTTCGAGGACAAGCGCGAGATTGAGCTGGTCTGGAACGGGAAGACGCGGGACGTATGCACGACGGTGCTGCCCTTCCAAACGCTCGAGCATATCGACGAGCCGCGCGCTGAAACCAAGACGCAGGAAGACCTGTTCGACAGCCGGGGCCGCCAGCAGCGGGGCTGGACAAACAAGCTGATCTGGGGCGACAACAAATTAATTCTCTCGTCACTCAAGGCAGGCGCGCTACGTGAACAAATCGAGGACGCAGGGGGCCTCAAGCTGATCTATATCGATCCGCCATTCGACGTAGGTGCAGATTTCAGTATGGACATCGAGATCGGCGATGAGACCTTCCACAAGGAGGCTAACCTGTTGGAGCAAATTGCGTACCGGGACACCTGGGGACGCGGCGCAGATAGCTTCGTCGCAATGCTCTACGAACGCCTGATCCTCATGCGTGACCTCCTGGCGGACGATGGCACGATTTACGTTCACATGGGATGGGGCGTATCGCACTATGTACGAGGAATTCTGGATGAGGTGTTCGGTAAGGATCGCGCAGTCAACCAGATTATCTGGAAGCGTCAAACAGCACATAGCGACAGCGGCCAAGGGTCACAGCACCTCGGACGACTGCATGACGTGGTACTGCTCTACACAAAGAGCGATCGATACACGTGGAATGTCCAGTACACCCCCTACGATCAAGAATACCTTCGGACACATTACAAGAATGTCGAGGAGGGCACAAACCGTAGGTTCGAGCTGGCTGATCTGAACGCGCCCGGCGGTGCGTCGAAGGGGAACCCGCGATACGAGTTTCTCGGGATCACGCGGTTCTGGCGCTTCAAGCGCGAACGCATGCAGAATCTCTACGAGCAAGGGCGAATCGTTCAGCCGAGCGAGGGAGCGGTGCCCCGCTACAAGCGTTATCTCGATGAAATGCTCGGTGTTCCCATTCAAGACATGTGGCTTGATCTGAACCCAATCAACTCGCAGGCAAAGGAGTCTGCCGGGTACGCAACCCAAAAGCCGGAATCGCTTCTAGAGCGAGTGATCAAAGCCAGTAGTAATGAAGGTGACTTGGTCGCCGATTTCTTCTGCGGCTCTGGAACGACCGCTGCCGTTGCCGAGAAGCTTGGCCGCAAATGGATCACTACCGATTTAGGCAAGTTCGGCATTCACACTACGCGCAAGCGCCTAATCGGCGTGCAACGTGAGAAGAAGGCCGCCGAAAAAGATTTCCGAGCCTTCGAGGTGCTGAACCTTGGCCGCTACGAGCGGCAGGCCTATCTCAACGTCGGTGGACGCTTGACGGGATCCCAGAAGGCGCAAGCGCTGGCGCAGAAGGAAGCCGAGTTCCGCGAGCTGATCTTGCGGGCCTACAAGGCCACCGGTTTCGGCGGAGGCCAAAGCGGGCAAGCGCAGGACGGCTTTTTCCACGGCGCGCGGAACGGGCGTCTGGTGGTGATCGGCCCGATCAATCTGCCCGTCGGGCGCTTGTTCGTCGAAGAGGTCATCACCGAATGCCGCAAGCGCGGTGCGTCACGTGTGGACATTCTGGCCTTCGAGTTCGAAATGGGACTGTTCCCCGCCGTTCTGGAAGAGGCCCGTGGGAAGGGCATCGATCTCACGCCGAAATACATCCCTGCCGAAGTGTTCGACAAGCGCGCTGTGGACAGGGGCCAGGTGGTCTTCCACGACATCAGCTTCGTCGAAGCCACGCCGCGCTACGACAAGAAGGCCAAGCTCGCGGTCAGGATCGAGCTGACCGACTTCTCCGTCTATTACACCCAGGGTGCTGCTGAAGCCGCGATTGCCGCGATGAAGGAAGGCAAGAGCGAAGTCATGTGCGAGCAGGGGCAGCTCTACAAGGTCAGCAAGAGCAAGGACGGCATCGTCAAGAAAGAGAGACTCACCAAGCACTGGACGGACTGGGTCGACTACTGGGCTGTCGACTTCGACTATCTGCAGCGTAAGGAGATCATCAAGGTCCCCGTTGGTACGGGCCTGGGTGGTGTCGCTACGTTGCCGGGCTTTGAGGGACCGCAGGGCGAACTGTCCATGCAGTTTGAGGAGCGATGGACCGGCGGGTACATCTTCGAGAACGAGTGGCAGAGCTTCCGAACGCGGCAGAGTCGCGAGCTTGATCTAACCACGGCCCTGCACACTTACGATCGGCCGGGGCGCTACACGGTGGCCGTCAAGGTCATCGACATCTTTGGCAATGACACGATGACGCTCGTGCCCGTGAACGTGGGCTAGTTGCTTGTTGACCCAAGAATGCTTATGGATGCGGGCAGGAGATGACGATGACTGAAAGCAACAAGACGCGGTCGAAAGCGCTGATCGAGGCACTGAAGCAACCGAACGGGGCACGCTTCTACCGTTGTGCGCTCCAGGTCAACCCCTTTGCGTACCACGGCCGGCATGCCAAACAAAGCCAGTTTCAGAACGAAGCGGACTACAACGCAGCGATGGTCGAGGCGTGCCGCGCGAACCACATTGAGGCAATCGCGGTCACGGACCACTACCGAATCAGCGATTCTCTGGGGTTGATCCAGGCGGCGCGGGCAGCCGGTATCTTCGTGTTCGGAGGGTTTGAGGCAGCGTCGGACGACGGCGTCCACTTCCTCTGCCTCTACGACCCCGACAAGGACAGCAGCTTGGAGCGGATGATCGGTCAGCTTGGGGTTCGCGACCACAAGGTCCTCTCGCCAAACGGCGACAAGAACTGCATCAAGCTGATGGAGTGCGTCCGTGAGCAGGGCGGCATCTGCATCGCTGCCCATGTCGCCGCCGACAACGGGCTTCTGGCGACGCTTGAGGGGCAGCCCCGCGTGAATGCGTGGAAGTCGCCAGACCTGCATGCCTGCGCACTGCCAGGGCCTGCCAGCGATGCGCCGCAGAACGTACGGGCCATCCTTGAGAACAAGGACGCTGCGCACAAGCGGGACCGGCCGGTCGCCACCATCAACGCCTCCGATGTAAACAGTCCGGAGGATCTCGTCGATCCCCGATCGAGCTGCTACATAAAGATGTCGGCGCTGTCCGTCGAGGGGCTACGTCAGGCCTTTCTCGATCCTGGCTCGCGTATTCGTCTGAGCAGCGATCCCCGGCCGGAGCCACACGCCGAGTTCATTGCGATGGCGTGGGAGGGTGGCTTTCTTGATGGAACCCGCCTGCACTTCAACGGCAACCTCAATGTGCTGGTGGGCGGCCGAGGCACCGGAAAGTCCACCGTTATAGAGAGCCTGCGCTACGCGCTGGCGATTGATCCAATTGGCGAAGAAGCGACGAAAGCCCATCAGGGAGTGCTGAAGTACGTCCTGAAGAGCGGCACGAAGGTGTCTCTGCTCGTGCGCTCGCATCATCCCGCGAAACATGACTACACAATTGAACGAACGATTCCAAACCCGCCAGTCGTCAAGGACGAGTTCGGCGATGTTCTGAACCTGTCGCCGCGAGACGTGGTTCCAGGCGTCGAAGTGTTCGGCCAGCATGAAATCTCCGAGCTCACGAAGAGTCGCGAGAAGCTGACGCTGCTACTAGAGCGTTTCGTTGAACGCGATCCAAACGCAGGCGCGCAGAAGGCGAGGCTGCGTTTGGAACTGGAACGCTCGCGGGGCAGGATCACGGACGTACAGCGCGAAATGAAATTGATCGAAGAGCGTCTTGGCTTGCTCCCGAGCCTCGAAGAGACGCAGAAGCGGTTTCAGGAGGCCGGCCTGGAGGAGCGTCTCAAAGAGAAGAGCCTGCTTGTGCGCGAGGAGCGCGTTCTGGCGACCATTAGGGAACGGCTTGCACCCATTGCGGCCCTGCGACAGGAGTTGGCGGACCTGGTGCCGATCGATACTGCCTTCCTGTCTACCAAGGCACTCGATGGCCTGCCAAATGGCGCCATTCTGGCGGAGGGAGTGGGCATCCTCGACAGGCTCGCCGCGCAAGTTCGCGGCTGCTCCGAGCAAATGGAGAAGGCCCTTGGCGCGGCTGATGGGGAGGTGTCTGCGCTGCGTGGCAAATGGGACGAGAAGAAGCAGGCGGTGGAGGCGACCTATCAGGCGCTCCTGCGGGAACTTCAGAAGTCGAAGATCGACGGCGAGGAGTTCATTCGCCTGCGCAGGCAAATCGAGGAGCTGAGACCCCTTCGGGAGAAGAAGGAGAACCTTACCCGCGACCTTGCCGCTCATCAGGGAAGCCGGCGCAATTTGCTGGATGAGTGGTTCAACCTTCAGTCTGCGGAATACCGTGCGCTTGAGAAAGCCGCCAAGCGCGTAACCAGAAAGCTGACGGGCAGGGTACGGGCCATGGTAACGATGGGCGGCAACCGCGAGCCCCTCGAAAAGTTGCTACGAGAATCGGTCGGCGGGAACTTGGCCGCGCTGCTGGAGAGGCTCAAGAGCCGAGACAGTTTGTCGTTGCTTGACTTCGCGCAGCGCTGCCGCGAGGGGAAGGACGCGCTAATCAGCGCCTACAACTTTCCGCCGGCTGCAGCCGAACGCCTAGCTCAAGCCGCTCCCGACGTGTTCATGAAGCTGGAAGAGTTGGAGTTGCCGGCAACGACGAGCGTGGAGCTCAACACGTCGTCGGAAGGCGAGCCGGAAACGTGGCAGACGATCGAAGCACTTTCGACGGGCCAGAAGGCGACAGCAGTGTTGCTTCTGCTGTTGCTTGAGTCTGAGGCGCCGCTCGTCGTCGACCAACCTGAAGACGATCTCGACAACCGCTTCATCACTGACGGAGTGGTGCCGACGATGAAGGACGAGAAGCGCAAGCGGCAGTTCGTTTTCTCTACGCACAATGCAAACATCCCGGTCCTCGGTGATGCTGAGTTGATCATTGGGCTCTCGACGGGCATACAGAACGAGACCGTGCAAGGACGCGTCAGCGAACGGCACATGGGATCAATCGACATGCAGCCGGTGCGCGAGATGGTCGAAGAGATTCTTGAAGGCGGCAAGACTGCGTTTGAGATGCGCCGCCAGAAATATGGGTTTTAGAGATGAGCATGACCCGCACTGAACTCCTTGAGATGATCCACAACGGAGAAAACTCCGGCGTGGAATTCAAGCGAGACGTGATCCAGAACCATGATCTCGCCAAGGAGCTGGTGGCCTTTGCGAACTTCCAGGGTGGAGTGGTTCTGCTGGGCGTCGAGGACGACGGCAGCGTCAGTGGAATCACTCGGGACAACCCCGAAGAATGGGTGATGACGGCCTGCCGCGACAAAGTTCGGCCAGGGCTGATCCCCTTTTATGAGGTCGTCAAGGACGTTGAGCCCGGAAGGGATGTTGCTGTTGTTCGGGTATCTCGCGGCTTCGATGTCCAGACGCTATGGCACAACAACAAGAACGCGTACTACATCCGAGTGGGCACGCAGAGTCGCGAGCCTTCGCCAGAAGAGCTGAGTCGCCTGTTCCAGCAACGCGGTACGTTCCGTGCCGAGCTGCGCCCGGTGTCGGGTGCTGTGTTCGCGGACCTTGACCTCCGCCGACTAAAGAACTACTTCGTTCGGGTTCGGCAGCAAGACGTACCAGCCGACGACGATGAAGCTGGCTGGGCGACGCTGCTGTTCAATACGGAGATCATGGTCGAGGATGGCATAACCGTGTCGGGAATGCTTCTCTTCGGGCGCACGCCCAATCGATTCCTTCCCCAAGCAGGCATTGACGCTGCCGCGTTTCCAGGCAACAGCAAAGATTACGGTGCGCGAGAGCGAAGCGCGTTGCGTGGCGCCCTCACGCCGTTGCTGAGTGATGCTGACGAGATCGTAGAAGCGGGGCTCGTGGAACAAGCGCTCGCTTTCGTGCAGCGCAACACCGCCGTCGCTGGCCATCTCGAAGAGGGCGGCGCGCGTCGGGAAGAGGTCTCGGCCTTTCCAAGAGAGGCCGTGCGCGAGGCCGTCGTCAACGCGCTCGTCCATCGCGACTACCTGCTGTCAAGCACCGACATCGAACTCACGATTTATGACGACCGGATGGAGATTGTCTCGCCCGGTCGTCTGCCAAACGGCATTACGCCGGCACGAATGCTTAGCGGCTGTCGAGCGGCGCGCAATCAACTGATCAAGGACGTCATGCGTGACTATCGTTACCTCGAAAACTCCGGTATGGGCGTTCCAAGAAAGATCGTGAAATGCATGCGTGAGCACAACGGTACGGAGCCGGTCCTCATCGAGGATGGCGAGCGCTTCATCTTGAGGTTGCTGCGGTAGTCGAAGTGGTACAGCGATCAGCGAGAACTGGCCTTGTGCGTGGAAGTGCGCGGCGGCCGCTATCAAAGGGCTGGCCACGCTGCATTGCTGTCGGTGATGGCGGCAGGTCGAGTGACGGCAACGGGTCCAGAGTGAGGCGTGCCAGGCCGCTCCGCGGCCACGCAGGCTTGTGCACCGATGGCGTCGGGCTGGTAACAGTCACATTCCCCTTCGATGGAAACTCCCCAATGCCCTGCTGAGCAGCAGGCTGACCACGAGCGGCACGCAGGGCATCGTCAGCGGGTGCAGGGTGAACGGCACGACGAAGCCGACCACCGTCGCGCAGACCAATACGATCGCGCCACAGGTGTAGAGCGCGAACAACTCGGGGTCGTGCTGCCGGAACTCCTTGGCCTTGATCTGCCGAACGATGTATCCATCCAACAGCACGGCGGCGGTGAACGCCAGCAACCACGGCAGCCACTCGATCAGTGTGGCGAAGCGGAAGCTGGCCAGCAGCAGCAGGGCGTCGATCGACCTGAAATAGGCGTTGTTGAACAGGCGCTGGTTGACCGTGGCCATCTCGCGCGCGACGGCGCCGTCCACCGCGTTGGCCGGTGGGGCGTCGGCGGATGACGGAATGGGTGCGGCCTGTCGTGCCGAGTCCTGCACGCTCAGCGCCCGCGACAAGATGCGCAGCGCCGGGGCGTCGCCCCAGTACGCGGCGGTCGCCTCATGCTCTGTACGCAACTGCGCCAGGAAGCGCTCGGGCGGATGCGCCGATGGCAGGTAGAGAACCAGCACCAGCAGGCAGACCAACGAGATCACCGCGACGGCGCGGATCATCGGATTGCCTCTGCGGTGGCTGCTGGAGCGTCCGACGAACTCGGCGGATCCGGATCGAGGATCGGGAACCGCCCCTTGATGATGCGGCCGCCGGAGACCGAGGCGAAGTACTGCAGGTTCGGCAGCTTGCCCAGCACGTCGGCCGGCACCATCTCCTCGAAGCTTTCGCTCAACTGGGTGGAGTAGCTCGACGAGAAGTCGCCCAGGTGCGCGTCGGCGCCGCTGCTCAGGCCAACACGCATGGTGTGGATCGCCGTCTTGCCGAAGGTCTCGACCACGAAGTCCTGGGTCGGCCGGTCCTTCGAGCGCAGGGCGATCAGGTTGTTGAGGTTGCCCAGCGCCATGCGCGCGGCGTCTTCGCTGCCCAGACGCTTGGCCAGGTCGGCCAGGGTCTGCATGGCGCAGGTGGTGAAGATGCCGCCCTCGGCGCCCTTGTTCAGGATCTCAATCAGCGGCTGGTTGATGACGTTCGAGACCTCGTCGACGAACAGCGAGATGCGCCGGTAGCCGCCCAGGTTGTAGCGCATGCCTGCTTGTGCGGCCAGGTCGGCCAGGGCCAGCGCGCCGATGGCGGTGGCCACGGACGGATCGGGCAGCGAATCCAGGCACATGTAGAGCACATGGCCGGCACGCTCGATCTTCTCGAAGTTCATGATCGGCCGGCGGTCGTCGGCATCAAAGGGCTCGGGCGACAGGCTGCGACCCAGGTCGCCCGAGGTCAGCATCGACAACACCGGCAGCAGGTTGGCGGTGATCTTCTGGTAGTGCTCCCGGTTGTGGCGGAAGGTGCGTACCTGGGCGTCGAGGACCTTGTTGCGCTGCGACTGGGCGACATGGTGCTCGTAGTACGCCACGAAGGCCAGCAGGTCGGCGCTGGCCGCCTCGGACGGCCGCTTGATGTTGCCGCGGTGCGCGTCGTTCAGCAGCTTCTTCACCTCCGGCAGTTCGCGCCAACCAGCGCCGAGTGCTCGCTCGTAGTAGCGGCGCAGGGTGCCTTCTAGCACGGGCTCGATCCCGCCTTCGATGTACTTGGTGAGCTTGACCAGGTTGGGCCGCTCCTCCAGCTCGACCAGTCCCTGCACCACCACGTTGACGGCATCCCAGCCGAAGGCCGAGAAGGCTCCCGCCGTATCGGGCGGCATGATGGACTGGATGCGCGAGGCGATCTCGGTCGGCTTCTGCCAGTTGAAGGTGAAGTCCAGCCGCACGCCCGCTTCGGGGAATGCGGGGTGGAACTCGAGGAACGTGTCGGTCTCGCGCCAGTCTTCGCATGCCCGCTGCGTCACGCGCTTGAGGCGCCGGCTGTTCTTGGGGTCGATCACGATGACCACATCGCCGCGCCGCACCGCCTGGGTGATCAAGCTGGCCAGCGCCACGCCCTTGCCGGACTGGGTCGTGCCCACCAGCAGCGTTCCGCCTTCGAAGTTCTGCAGCGGCCGGTGCAGCGCCACCTCTCGCGGCTCGACGCCGTGGATGTACGGCAGGCCGATTTCGGCATCGGGCTGGGGTTTGGACTGGTAGCCGAGCAGCGTCAGCAGGCGAGGTGAGACCGTGAACTCGCGGTAGTCGATCTTGGCCAGTTCGTACAGGCGCTGCGAGTGCACCGGCCGCCACTCGAAGCCGAAGCCCAGGAACACCTCGTCGGGTTTGCGGCACCAGCGGGCCAGTTCCGTGGTGGTGATGACCTGGATGCCGCGGCCGGAGAGCGACGCGCGCAACACGAGCGTGCGCACCGCTTGGACCAGTCGCAGCACACCCATGCAGAAACACAGCACGGCCAGTGGCAGTGCCAGCGATCGTGGCAGTCGCAACGTGGCGCCGACGATCACGAAGAACGCCATGGCCGCCAGCCAGCCGATACCGGCGTAGCCTTCGTAGGCGCGGCGCCAGGGCATCTCGTAGCGGCGCACCAACATGTCAGTGGCCCTGTTGTTCGGGCACGGCAAAGGCCGCCAGGTCGAAGCCATCGACGCAGCGGGGATCGATGACCAGTCCGACGGTCATGTCGCCACCGAAATCGTGCGACACGGTGGGTGGGCGGCCGCGATCCTGGTGCACCAGCATGCGCACGTCGGACAAGGCCCGCATCGCGACGGCGGGCTGAATGCCGCGCCGCTCCAGTTCACGCAGCGGGATGAAGAGACCGTTCGACACGGCGCAGGCCGCCGCCGAGGCGCCGGGGCCGTTGAGCGTTTGCACTACTGCTGCGAGTGCGTCACGCACGGCGGGATTCAGTCGCAGCGGCGCGTTCAGCTTGAAATCGGGTGGCGGTGCCACCGGTGTAGGGGCGGGCGGCGGCTCAGGGCCTGGCTGAGTGGACGCGGGCGACGGGGGCGCTGGCGCAACGCGCTCGTGTCGCGGTGCTTCGGCGGCCGATCCGTCCGGCGCGTCGGAGGGGGCTGCCGGCGCGATCAGGGACAGCTGCGTGCCCGGCGGCGCGGCGGGCATGGTCGGCGGCTTGGGCCGCGTCGGCAACGGATCACCCGGCCTGCACACCAATCGCGTTTCGAGCGTCGGTGGTGGCGCATCGACTCCGGAGAACAGGATCGCCGCCGATGCGAGTTTGACGGCCTCCATCGGCGTCTTTGCCTCGGGCGGCAGGATCGTCCAGGTCACGTGCTCGCTGTCCTGGCGTTCCAAGGCGCCCGCGGCCAGCAGCAATTCGAGGACGGTCTCGGGGGCTTTCGGGATGCCGGGCAACTGGTCTGCTTCCAGCAGGGCCTGCACGTCGCCGGCGGACTGGGGCCACAGCAGGAACAAGCCTTCGCGGCCGAACCAGACACGCGATTTCTCGCGGTTGGGCACCCAGCCCGAGTGGCTGATGGCCAGCCGCCGCAATGCGTCGACCAGGTAGCGCTCCAGGTGCGATCCAAACTGCGGCGCGCCATAGCGGTCGGCGTTGGCCTGCAGGTTGCGGTCGACGACAAGCGCTAGCGAGCGCCGCACCAGGCTGTCGAGCACGTTGTGATCCCGGTACACCGGTGTGCCGCCGATGCTGGCCAGCAAGTGGGGCACGATGACCGCGTTGTCGTCGTTCAGGAACTGCAGCGTGGCCGTCGGCACCACATGCGGCAGGGCAAAGACGCTCAGACCGCGGGACTCGATGGCGTTCGGACGCCACCGCACGAAGTAGCGATCGGCACCACGCCTCGCGAGCCAGTCGGCCAGCGGCTGCAGGTACGCCGGCCACTCGTCGCCCCCGGCGTCGGTCACGATGACGTGGCTCAGCACCCGGTGCAGCTCGCAGCACAGGCCGCCGATGAACGTCGCCTGGCGCCAGCGCGGCTCAAGCTGTCGGCGCGCCGAGATCGTCGAGCGGCCGGAGAAGATGTGGGCGTCCGTGCCCTGCAGGCTGAAGAAGGCGACCTCGAGGCCCAGCCTCAGCAACCCGCCGGGTGCGCTGAAGTAGTTGTCGGCGGTGGCGGGCAGCAGGTGCACGTAGGCGGCGTAGCGGTGCAGCAAGGGTTGAACGTCGCTGTCGAAGCTGCCGCGGTCGATGCCGAAGCACAGGCGGATTCGCGCGATGAGGTCCTCAGCCGACGCCAGCAGCTCGGCGACCGGCAGGGCGGCGAAGCCGGGGTCGGCGGCAGGGAACGAACTTCCAGCCGGAACTTGGGGGGACATCGCGTCAATGCATCGGGCAGGGTCTTCATTCTTGAAGTCACGCTTGCTGATGTCCTGGCAAAACGGCAGGCGCAGAGGGCTTGTTTCGGGATCAGGTGACGCGTCACCCGAAATCGGCCGGCGACGAGGGTGATACGCGCTTCAGATCCTCTGATCAGGCGGTCCCGTGATCCGAGCCGCCGCCTGCCTGCACTTTGCTGTTATGCGGCCCAGTGGGTGCGCCAGATGCAAGGCCGCAGCACGGTCGTTCAGCGTGGGTCACTGGACCCACACTGACGGACATCAGCGCCCGAGTAAGTTCGGCGCCCGAGGGGCTCCTCAGACTGTGGGCTGCCGCTCGGGCTTTGACCGCGAAGGTCTGCTTTCGCCCAGAGCTGCTCTTCGATGTTGTGCTCCGAGTGGACGGTCGCCGCTGAGCGGATCTGCCGCACAAGGGCGGTCTTGCCCGCGTCCATCGACCGCGACCCCACGCCTCGATGTGAGCGTTACGTTGACCTGCTGCTACATTCAATTCCAGCCCTCCAAGAGGGGCCACCAGCGCACGAGATGGAGGAATAGTCGTGTCACGCCCCCTTCGTAAGGTCAGGCCCGACGGAACGCCGTATTTCCGGCGTGGCAAGGTCGAAGCCGAAATTCAAGCCCTTGCGGGAATCAGCCCGGAAGAACTGGAGCGCTGCGCCGGCCTCTGGCAGGCCAGCGACCCCGGATTCGTCTCGCCCGAAGCGCTGCTGTACTTCGTGCGGAACACGACCGCCAGCCCCCACCGCGAAAAGCTGACCGAGAAGCTTCTCGTGCGTGTGGCCCGCCGAGTCCCTTCAGTCGCCAACTCCGGAGGCGACACCGTCTCGTTGACCAGGATGAACATTCGCGAAGAGGTCCGCGACCACTTCGTCGACCTCCTCCTCAGCGACCGCAAGCAGTACGACAACCGGCTCGACTATTACGAGGTCAACTTCAATAGCGCTGTCGCGGCGGATCGTCACGACGCAAATGCTCGCCACTGGAAACACGAGAATCGCACCGCTCAACTCGAGACCGAGGACGATGAGGTCTCCGCCCAAGCCGAATCGGCCGCCGGCAAGTACGATCCCTTCGACGCCGACGAACTCGACAAAAAAGATTACCGGCTCCTCCTCGACGATGCGATTGACAGCCTGCCTGATTTCCATAGGAGGATCGTCGTGATGCTGCGCCAAGAGATTCCCATCGAGTCCAAAGAACCTTCGGTTGAGTCCATCAGCAAGGCGCTGGGGAGATCGGAAAAGAGCATCCGCATGCATCGTGACAAGGCCTATGCGTCTCTGAAGCTGCGTCTCGAGCGCAAGGGGAAGATGTGATGGCCCAGCGTGCCCAGGTCACGGCAGACGACGTCCTGAGAGCTTTCGCCATGGACTTCGAGCCTGGTGCAGGCGTCCTGCAGCGATACCTTGCCCAGTACCCCGAGCACTCCATGGCCTTGATAGACCTCTCCATGGAGCTGACTCGCGAGTTTGACGACGATGTTCCCCCTGGCGTCGCCGAGCTCGACCTCGTGGCGGCAGGCATGGCGCGTCTTCGGGAGAACGTTGTCACGCTCCAGGCGCTGCAAGCTGCCCCTGCTAAGGTGTTCACCGACGCCAGCGATTTGCTCGCTCTGCCCATGCAGGTTGGCCTTGCGTTCCGGGAGCGACGCGTTGATGTCTCGACGTTGCCCCAGCGTATGGCCGCGAAGGTGGCTGAGGCGCTGAAAACGTCGACCGAAACGCTGCTCTCGTATCTCGCGCTTCCCGCGATGGCCCCTATGGCTCGCGCGAGGAAGTCGACCGTCAAGCCAACAGCCCCTGAGAAGGTGTCGTTCGAAAGGGTCTTGCGAGACGCCGGCCTCGATGACCAGAGTATTTCGAACCTACTCCGCAAGGAGTAGCCATGGACCCCATTGAGCTGGGTCGTCAGCACGCTCGGCGGCTGCACGATGAGGCCGTCCAGCGCGGGCGCGATCCGTGGTCCCCGTATGAATTCGCTGTTGGCATAGCCAAAGACCTCGGGATCAGAGTCGAAACCTGCGCTCCTGGTGGGGCGCTACTCGACGGTGGGCGGGCCTCCTTTTTCCCGGACGTTCCGCTCATCGTCCACGAGACCAAAGGCTCGCTCTTCGACCAGGCGTTCCTGGTCGCGCACGAAATCGGGCACGCGGAACTGGGCGACGGCGAAGAGGAGCCCGAACCCGCGGTCAACGTCGATCCGGCCCGCACCTCGGAAGCTGCGCCGGTCGGGATGGACCGCGTCGTCGACTACAGCCGGCGTCAGCGGCGGGAGGTCCAGATGGACCTCTTCGCGCGGGAGCTTCTCCTACCAATGCACGTGGTGGTCGACCTGCACGTGGTCCAGGGCCAGACGTGCTCCACCATAGCAACGCGCCTTGGGGCTCCATTCGAAGTCGTCGCGCAGCAGATGCTGGACGCCCTGTTGCTCCCTGCCTTCCCGGTCGTCGCCGCGACAGACCCGGTCGAAATTCCCCTAAACAAGAAGCAGGAAACCGCCGCCGCCCACCGCGGCGCCGCGTTCCTGCTCCAGGCCGGGCCTGGCACGGGGAAGACGCGTACGCTCGTGGCCCGTGTCGAAAGCTTGCTCGATGATGGCGTTGACCCCAGGCGCATCCTCCTCCTGACCTTCTCAAACAGGGCCGCAGGTGAGATGGCCGAGCGGATCGCCGAGAAGCGCCCGCAGCAGGCAGCCGCGCTGTGCATCGGCACCTTCCACAGCTTCGGCCTGGACATCCTCAGGCGGTTCAACGACAGGTGCGGACTGCCCACCGACCCTCGGTTGATGGACCGTACCGAGGCCGTTGAGCTGCTCGAAATCGAGTTCCCGCGGCTTGGCCTGAAGCACTACCGAAACCTCTACGACCCGTCGCAGACGGTGGCCGACATCCTGACCGCGGTCTCCCGAGCAAAAGACGAGGTCGTCGGCCCTCAGGCTTACCTCGCCCTGGCTCAGACGATGCGCGCGGCCGCGACCGACCCAGCAGCCACCGAAGCTGCTGAGAAGGTTGAAGAGGTTGTCAGGGTCTACGCGCGCTACGAAGAACTCAAAGCTACCTCGGGGTGCGTCGACTTCGGGGACTTGGTCATGCAACCGGTACTCCTCCTTGAGCGCGATGAAGCGGTCAGGACCCGGCTCCAAAGCGACTACGACCACGTCCTGGTCGATGAGTACCAGGACGTGAACCGGAGCAGCGTGCGGCTCCTGACGGCCCTCAAACCCACCGGAGAGAACCTGTGGGTGGTTGGGGATGCCAAGCAGTCCATCTATCGCTTCCGAGGCGCCTCGTCGTTCAACATGGCGCGGTTCGGCCGCCAGGACTTCCCTGGAGGCGTTCGAGACAGCCTGGACATCAACTACCGCTCAACGTCAGAAATCGTCGGCGTCTTCTCCACCTTCGCGGCCAGCATGAGTGCTGCCGACGGGCCAACCGCGCTTGAAGCCGACCGTGGCGCCGGCGGCGCGCGGCCGGAGGTCATCACGGTGGCCGATGGCTCGCTCGTCACGTCGGCGCTGGTCGACAGCATCGAGCAGTTTCGAGCGGCTGGGTTTCGGTATCGCGACCAGGCAGTTCTGTGCCGGGGCAATGACCGGCTGTCCGACACTGGCCAGGAGCTTGAGCGGGCCGGCGTGCCCGTCCTGTTCCTCGGCAGCCTCTTCGAGCGCACCGAGATTAAGGACCTCGTTGCGATGCTCATGCTCCTCGTGGACCGGCGTGCCATGGGCCTGATTCGCTCCGCCTGCTGGCCCGAATTCGCGATGACGCTCGAAGATGCCGTGCGCGTGTTTGAGCGCGTGCGCGGCGCTGACGTGCCCCCTGGCGCATGGCGGCAGGGGGCACCGGACGTCACTCCCGCTGGACAGGCCGCCCTGGCTGCTCTGAGTGCCGCCCTGGATGGCTTCGACGCCACGTCCCAGCCATGGACGGTGCTTACGACGCTCCTGCTCGACCGAACCAGGATGGCGGCGCGCATCGCATCGTCGTCCAGCGTTCCCGACCAGGCTCAAGGCATCGCGATTTGGCAGTTCATGAACTTCGTGCGGGTCCAGCAGAACGGGCAGGGCCTGCCGATCCAGCGGCTGGCCGACCGCGTGCGGCGGCTCCTGCGCTTGCGGGACGACAGGGATCTCAGGCAGTTGCCTGCCGCTGCCCAGGGCATCGACGCCGTGCGCCTGATGACGATCCACGGTTCCAAGGGCTTGGAGTTCCCCGTCGTTCACATGGTGGGCGTGAACCAGGACTCCATCCCCGGCGCCCTCCGCCCCCCCAAGTGCCCGCCGCCGAACGGCTTGGTCATCGGCGGTGAGGGCAGCCAGGACGAAACCGCCCGGGCCGCGCACAACGAGGAGCAGGAGTGCCTCTTCTACGTGGCGATGTCTCGGGCGAGGGACCGCTTGGCGTTTTACGGCGCCACGGCGAAGTCCAACGGCACCGCCAGGCCGCTGTCGAAGTTCCTGGACCGCATTGGCGCCCTTAACCGGCGGACGGTCACGCCATTGACGGTCCTGCCTCCGGCCCCAGACGTCGCGCACATTCCCGTGACATTCTCAGGGACGCCGCGCTTCAGTTCCGAGGCGGTTGCGCTCTATGAGTCGTGCGGGCGGCGGTTCCTGTACACGCATCTACTGCAGGTCGGCGGCCGGCGGCGGATGAGCGCCTTCATGCTGATGCACGAGGCGATCCGGGACGTCTATCGGGCGGTCATTGCCCAGGGCGCGGCCTCGGCTGGCCAGTGTGAGGCGCTTCTCGCGGAGGCGTTCGTCATCCACGGGCTTCACGACCACGGCTACGTCGAGGACTACCGTGCCATGGCGTCGTCGATGCTGGGCTACTTCCTGGAGTCGCGGGCCGGCGCGCTAGTGGAAGCGCCCACCGCGCTGCGCATCACCTTCGACAACCACGAAGTGGAGGTAAGGCCGGACGAGGTCCTGGTGCGCGACGGCGTTCGCACGCTCCGCCGGGTCAAGACCGGCCATGCTACGAGCCAGGAAGGCAAGGACGTCGGCGCCGCGGCTTTCATCCTGGCGGCTCGTGCCGCTTTTCCGGATGCGGTCGTGGAGCTGGTGTATCTGGCCGACGCCGAGGCCAAGCCCTTGGTGTTGTCGGCCAGGGAGCTGAGCGGCCGTCAGGCCAAGCTGGGCAACATCCTGCGCGACATCCGCAGTGGAACCTTTCCGGCAGAGGCGTCGGACATGACGTGCCCCAACTGCCCGGCCTTCTTCGTGTGCGGCGCCTTGCCGCAGGGGACCTTGGTGAAGGCCTTCTAAAAAGTTTACCGGCGTGGTCCGGTGGGTCCGATTGAGTAGGTGTACGGCAGCAATGGAGCTACCTACGAACCTCAAAAGGACTATATGTCGAACTACGACGACGTTGGTGACGCGATTCGTGAGGGTCGTGCTTTGCGGGAAGCTTCGGCCTACCGCATCCGGTTTGCCCTTGAAGGGCTGACCTTCCGCAACATTGATGTGCCGGACCCGGTTCCAACCGGCCGGCAAGTCCTGGCCAGCGCTGGCCTGGACCACCGCGCCGACTACATCCTGTACGCCTACCTGGACACGGGCGACTTCGAGGACATCCGCCTCGACGAGCCCTTCGACCTGCGCGGCAAGGGCGCTGAACGTTTCATCGCGTTCAAGTCGGACCGCGACTTCAAGTTCTCGCTGAACGACCGCCAGCTCGCGTGGGGCCGTGCCGACATGCTGGGCAGCGTCCTGTACGAACTCGCTGACACCTCGCCGGACGAGGCGGTGTTCCTGGAGGTCCGCGGCGGTGAAGACCGGCTCATCGACCCGGACGACCGCGTCAACCTCGACGCGCCGGGTATCGAGCGCTTCATCACGGCGCCGAAGCCGCAGACGGGTTACCTCATCTTGGTCAACTCCGTCGAGGAGACCGTGCCCGACAAGCACGTCACTTTCGAGCAGGTGGTCAAGTTGGCGTACCCGAACGCGCCGGCCGAGACCAACGTGACGTTTTCGATGACCTACCGCAATGCGGCCTCGCTCCCCCACGCAGGTGAACTCGGCGAGGGCGGCTCTGTTGAAGTCAAGAAGAAGGGGACCATCTTCAATGTCACGCGCACTGTTCAGTCTTAATACCGACCTGGCCGGGCTCCGCTCGGACGGCTACTTCATGCGCATCCAGGGGAGCCTCCTGGTGATGCTGGAAGTGCCCTACGTAGACGCCCAGCGCCAGGTGCGCTTCGGCACCTTGGTGTCGAGCCTCGACCTGGCCGGGGACCGCACCCGCAAGCCCGAGACGCACGTCATGCACTGGGATGGCGACTTCCCGTGCAATGCCGACGGGACGCCCTTGCCCGGCATCTCGCACTCGGCGCCGAACACCGACCTCGGCCATGGCCTCACGGCGCGGCACAGCTTCTCCAGCAAGCCGAGCGACCTGGGCTACCCGGACTACTACGCCAAGATGTCGACCTACGCGACCATCGTGTCCGGGCCGGCCGCGGTGCTGCAGCCGGGCATCAGCCCGCGCGTGTTCCGCGGCGGCGACGAGGAAGAGGAGGCCAGCGTTTTCAACTACCTCGACACGGCGTCCAGCCGCGTCGGGATTGGAGCGCTGGCCAGCAAGCTGGAGCAAGAGGTCGTGGCCATCATCGGCCTCGGCGGCACCGGCGGCTACATCCTCGACTTCGTCGCGAAGACGCCCGTGAAGCAGATTCGCCTGTTCGATCCCGACGTCTTCCTGTCGCACAACGCCTTCCGTGCACCTGGTGCGCCGACGCTGGAGGAGCTGCGGGATGCCCCGAAAAAGGTGCACTACCTGAAGGGAATCTACGAGCGCATGCACCGCTACATCGAGGCGTACCCCGTGGAAATGAACGCGGGCACGCTTGGCCTTCTGGACGGCATCACGTTCGCGTTCCTCAGCATGGACGCGGGCGAGGAGAAGCGCGCCGTCGTGGCCAAGCTCGAAGCGCTTGGCGTGCCATTGATTGACGTCGGCATGGGGCTAGAGCTCACCAATGGCAGCCTCGGCGGCATCCTGCGTGTCACGACGAGCACGCCTACGAAGCGCGAGCACTTGCACCAGGGGCGCATCTCCTTTGCGGGCGGTGGTGGTCAGGACGCGTATGCATCCAACATCCAGGTGGCAGACCTGAATGCCTTGAACGCATGCCTGGCGGTCGTGAAGTGGAAGAAGCTGCGCGGCTTCTACCGTGATCTGGAGCAGGAGCACCACAGCACCTACACCACCGACGGTGGCATGCTGCTCAACGGAGACCAGTCATGATGCGGCACCAGACGCTGCAGCACCGGTTCGTCCGGAACGCGCCGCGCGAGCTGGAGCCTAGCGTACTGTACATCTCGATGGAATACGCGACCGCGGTGCACTCGTGCTGCTGCGGCTGTGGTGAGCGCGTGGTGACTCCGTTTACGCCCACGGACTGGGCGATGACGTTCGACGGTGAGTCCGTCACGCTCAATCCATCGGTGGGTAACTGGAACCAGGACTGCCGCTCGCACTATGTGATCAAAAGGAATCGCGTCATTGAGTGCGGTTCGTGGACCGATGCTCAGGTCGATGCCGAACGAAGCCGTGACAAGCGCGCGAAGCGGTCGTACTACAGCGCCGCTTCGACGCCTGCACCAATGGACTCGCCTCGGACTACGCCGGCCAACGGCAACGTGCGATCCAGAGGCCCATGGTCTAGGTTCTGGGGATGGTTTTTGAAGTAGTAGAACACCTCGTCAATAGCGACCAGCGGACCCCGTCTTCTGCACCCATCGTCAGCTTCATGGCCCTCCGCGTCAATTCGCCTCCAAGGGCGGAATGGCAGCAACCGCTGCACTGCCGAGGGTCACGTCGGCGCCGCGAAGGGCAGGCGAGGGTCGCTAACGGGTGCATGCTGGCCCGCGCTGATCGGCACGGTTTTCACCCAGACTCGCGTGACCGGGTGCTCATGTGGTCGCTGGCCCGCAGCAGGGTCAACATACCCAGCTGGATCGGCGAAGGATTGACCAGCGGACGCGCCGGAAACGACGACTGCACGCGCGGGTCGGTGCCATAGCGCTGCACCAGCTTGCAGAATGGACACTGGTCGTTCGACATCGCGACCGAGCCGAAGGCCGCCAGGAACTCGCTGTGGCAGGTCGGGCAGACGACGAGCGAGAAGCTCCGCGACTCGGTGAGCCACAGGCCGTCGGTGTGGGCCGCCAAGTCGAACGCGCGGTCGAAGCTGATGCGGTGGGGCGGTTGGCACACGCCGACGTACTGGCGGTACGCGCCCAGCAGCGCCTCGCCGCCGCTGAAGTCAGCGGTGCGCAGGCGGCGATAGATCGACATGACGATGGACGCCTCCGCGCGGTACAGCAGATTGGCTCCGTGGTACCACTCGGGTGAGTCGGGCGCGCGCCCGCGCGGAACGGATTGCCGCTCAGGGAACAGCAGCCGTAGCAGATCGCGCGGGTTCATCCCCGTGATGCGGCTGATCGTGCGCACGCGGGCGCCGTGTGCGGCGCATTGCTGGGCCAGCGCGAGAGCGCGAATCTGGCGGTCGACTCGGGACTGCATGGGCAGCTCCGTTGGACGACAAGCATCAGGATGCCAGATGGTGGGCGGCGTGCACCGCGGCCAGCGGTCGCGCGAGCGGCAGCGGCATGTCCAGCAACGCGACCAGGTCGCGTCGGGGAGGGAACAGCGTGGCGTCGCCGACGTTGGCGACGATGGCCATGACCTGCTGGATGCTCATGGCGCCGAGCCGGTCAGCCTGCGTCGCGTCGAGCGCGAACTTGCAGCAGGCGGCGGTCTTGTCGTGAAGGACGCCGTCACGGATGGTGAGCAGGAGCGTCAGGTTCGCAATCTGGACATCGGAGAGTTGCGCGTGGTTCATGGTTCGTCCCTGAGTGAGGCCCGGGAGGGGCGTGGTGTGGGTTGTCGATGGCGGTCCTGGTCGTGGTCAAGATGGGAGTGCAAGCGCGCGTTGCGACGCGTGGTTCAGCATAAGTGGCCTCGGTCGCGGGTCGCAATAGCCGATCGGGGCCCGTGCATCTGCTTACCGCGTTGCCATCCGCAATCCCTTGGATCTGCAGTCGAATGCGTGAGCGGCGAGGATCACGGCGCACGCAGGCGGCACGAGTTCACGTGTGGGCGCGGCTGGCGCAGCGAGCGGCGAGGGCACTCGCCCCCGCCGCTGCCACGACAAGCTCCCGGGTCAGGCCGCTTCGGCCAACCCCTTCCACTCGGGTGCGCTGAGCTCGATCAGCTTGCCGCCCAAGGCCTCGAACTCGGTCGCCCGGTCATAGTCGTCGAGCTCCTGGCTGAAGTGCGTCACCGCGTTGACCAGGCCGTAGCCGGACAGATCGGCTTGCGCGATCAGATGACGCAGCACGCCTGAGCGCTCGGCATCGTTCAGGGTGTAGCGCTGCGCCAGCACCTCGACCGTCTTCACCGGGTCGCCGATCAGGGGGATCTTCAGCGTCTTCTGCAGCTTCTGCGCCGTCTGGCGGAAGGTCGCCTCCGACACGGCCGCCTGCACCACGTCGCGTACCTTCAGGAAGAAGGCCTTGTCGTCGGCACGCAGCGTGTCGTCCTGGTAGACCTGCAGGCCTTCGTCCTCGGTGCCGAGGGCGCGGCCTACGTGGGTCTTGCGCAGCGTGCGGTCAGCGGCGATCAGGCCGTTGCGGCACACCAGGCGGAACAACAACGGCTGCACCGACAGCGTGCCTTGGCCGACCTCGGAGTTCGAGATCACGACACCGGCCTGCACGACATCGCCGGGTGCCATCTCGTAGGTCAGGCGCGACGTGATGCACTTCAGGTACATGCGCGTTTCGGTCAGCTCGACCGACTCGAACCGCACCTCGGGCAACTGCTGCAGGATGGGCAGCACGCTCTCGGCGAGGTCGAAGTTGTCCAGGCGGCGGTAGCGGTCGGACAACACCGCGCGCACCTTGCCGTCCAGCGTGCGCAGCATGCGCCGGTCGTCCTCGCTTTGCAGCCAGGTGTTCACGTTGCGGTCCAGCAGGACCGGTTGCTCCTCGCGCATGCGTTCGAAGTACGCATACGGGATCTTCAGCTTGTCGGCCAACTGGCGACGCGCCAACGGCATGACGCCGTAATGCACGGCGCCGCCGCCTTCGTCGATGACGAGGTGGGTCTCGCCACCATCGCCCGTGCTGTGGTGCACGAGCTGCGAGGGCACGACCAGGTCCTTCTTCGAGTGCAACTGGCGCTCCAGTTCCTGGGCCAGGCTCACGAGAGTACGTCCGCTTTTCATATCAAACTCCTTGAAGGATGAAGAAGCGGGGACGGCACGACCCTCTTGCGGGATTGCGCATCCCCGCAAGGGCTGATGACGGACCGGCTGCACCTTGGCAGGATGGTCCACGATGTGCGCGAATCGAATCGCGCGGAAAACTCCAGGGCTGTCTTCGCGACGCCGTGAGGCGCCGCCTGGTTTGACAACTACCAGTGGGGGAACTCGTCGAAGCCTTTTCGCCGGCACCGGGTCGAATCGATCCAGTGCCGCCGAAAAAGCGGGTGCGGCCCCGTCAACACGACAGGCCGCACCCCACATCACTCACTCACCTGTTCACCGACACCGGGCATCGGTACCGAGGCAGATGCCGGCGCCGTCCTGCGCTGGCACCACACATCGGCCCAGTCAGTGCCGGCGTGGCGCGGTACGAACACCCGCACCTGCCTTGCGCCGGTCGTCTTCTCTTCGCGCTTCAGCCGACGCGCCAGTGCGAAGGCGAAGCACTGGCCGGCGAAGTCGCCGTCGGCGTCGTTGTCGGCATAGATGCACACCTTGCGCACCGTGTCCGGTAGGCACAGCTTCTCCAGGTTGCCGGCGTTGATACCGGCCCACACCGGCTTGCGCGTGGCCAGGTGCAGCGCGAGGCCGGTCTCGATGCCTTCACAGACCGCCAGCTCGTCGGTTGCCTCGAAGAGGCGGACCGCCGCGCCGTTGATCCCGGCGGAGAGCACCTTCTTGGCGTCCGCTGCCTTCAGCTTCGCGCCGTCCTTCAGGTAGGTGCGGTGCAGCGTCACCGCATGCCCGTCTTCACCCTGGATGCAGGCCAGCATGGCCGGGTACTCGGCCAGCTTGCGTGACTTGCCGGCCTCGTCCTTCTCGTAATAGCCCAGCGCCGGGTGAAACCGCAGCACGGCCGGGACCACCGGCAGGGCCAGCCCGCGGCCGCGGAGGTAACGATCGACCTCGTCGCCGGCCGTCACCGGCCGGGCTTCGTCCCAGATGCGCTGTACCAGCTTGCGCATGCGGTCGCCCGAGGGCTCGCTCGTCCGCGCTGCCGCCGCTTCGGGCAACAGACCCAGGCAGCGCTCGACGTCGCGCAATGCGGCGTTGAAGTCCACGCCCTTGACGGCCTGCAGCAGCTTGAAGCCGCCACCGGGCCCGCACTGGCGGCAGTGGTAGTTGCCCTCGCCGAACTTGTCAGTGAACTGAAACCGATCCGTTCCGCCGCACAGCGGGCAGGGCCCGTTGCGATGCTTCAGGATCTGCTCCTCCACGCCCGCGCTGGCGAGGATCTCGCTCCACCGGCCATGCGCCCGCTGCTTCACCGCGTCAATGCGGCCGGCGTACTCATGATCGTGCATGGTGGCCTCCGCTCTCGGCCGATACGGCCAGCCCGTCGGCCTCCATCAGTTCGATGGAATGGCCAGGCGACACGCCCACGCCCACGGTCAATTGGAAGATCTTGCCGTGAAGCAGCGGGTACTTGCCCAGCCGCAGGTCCTGCAGCAACGAGTCGAGCGTCTGCACGGGGTCGACCGAGCGCAGGCGACGGATGAGGTCGGCCAGCGCGTCACGGTCGGCGTCGCAATCGGCATCGAGGAACTGATCGTGCTCGTCGGTGAAGGACGAGAGTTGCTGCACCGGCGTGCCGGTGCTTTCACCGGCAGGGATGTACAGGGTGCCCTCGTGGCACACCCCCTCGTCGACGATCACGGCCTCGTCCTTGCCGACCCGGATCCGTACGGCTTCGCACAGGATCACGTCGGGCCAGACCCAGCGTCCCTCCAGCGCGGTGCGCACCTGTTCATTTACCGCCTCGACGTGCACGCGCTCTTCTTCGAGAAAGCGAACGTGGCGCTGCGCCCAGTGCTCGTGATGCAGGCCGATCCAGTCGAACACCAGATAGCCCTTGCTGCGGGCCAGCATCCAGCGTGCGCCGTTCTCGTCCCCGACGCAGTCGAGGGCGACCAGCCGCACGGCGCCGCTCTCGATATCGCTGCGCGTCGGCGCGGCGGCCACTTGCTGGACGAATTCGCGTGAACCGTGGTCGTCCTGGATCGGATAGCCGACGATTGCATCGCACAGCTCGGCCGGCAACACGTCCAGGTCGTTCAGCAGGTCCAGTTGCCCCCAGCCGCGCATCACCGCGTAGTAGGTCTCGACGAAGCGCTCGGGTGACAGTCGGGTCCTCGCGATCTCCAGCGTGTTCCGCCAGCAGGCCTTCAATTCGGCATCGATGCGCTTGCGCTGCACGTCCTCGTCGATCAGCTTGTCGCGGTCGGGCAACCGTGCCATGAACTGGCGCGAGTCCAGATGCACGACGTTGAGCTCGTCGCGCAGGCAGTACGTCGGCTTGAGGACGCAGAAGCCCTGCAGGAACACCATCGTCTCGTGGCTGTACTTGCCGTCGAGCGTGCCCGCCAGGTGCACCGCACCGATGGGACTGGCCTGCGTGGCCAGGTGCCCTTCGGCCAAGGGCCGCTTCAGCGGCTGGCCGTTGAACAGCACGGCCACCGGGAACCCCAGGCACAGCTCCTCGACGCGCGTGCCCAGGTCGGGCAGGTCGACAGCGTAAAGGTCCACGCGGGTGCCGTTGATCGCCTCGCTTGCCGGTACCTGCTCGACAGTGATCAGCGCCCTGGCGAGCGCGGCTTCGGTGTCGATGTCGACCCGTTGGCCGCCCGAGGTGACGACGCAGCGCGTGGCTGCGTACAGGCACTTCGAGAAGCCGACACCGAACGGGCGCTCTTCGGCAGCGGTCGCGGCGTCCCAGCCCGATTCGTGAAAACTCAGCAGCTTCTGGAAGTCCTCCAGGCCGCAACCGTCGTCGTGGACGCTCAGCACCTGAGTCGCCGCGTCGTAGTGGATCTCGATGCACGCCGCGCCGGCGCGACGTGCGTTCTGCAACAGCTCGGAGACGAGCGTGAAGCGGTTGGTGAAGGCGTAGCGCTGGTTGCGCAGGGCGCCTTCCTCGTTGATTCGAACCTGAATCTGCATGACATGCTCCATGGGTGGAGGCGGGCCCCGTCCCCAGCGGGACAAGCCCGCCGGATGGGGGGAATGGACGAATTCGGTCAGCCGTGTCGGCGAACCGGTGGGGTGAACAACTGGCCGGCGGCCTGGGCCTCGACCAGGCTGTGGTCCAGGAACTCCCAGACCTGCAGGTGCTGGGTGCTCACGACGCGGCCATGCGCGTCGAGCCGCTCGACCTTCAGGCCGCTCGGGTGCGTTCTTTCGCAGAAGCTCACCCGGTAGACGAGCCAGTCGGCGCCGGAGATGACGAAGGTGCGTCCGGCCTGGCCGGTGAGCACTTCGCTTTCCTTGACCAGGTACTCGATGTCTTCCGGGGCCTGCACGGTCAGCAGGCGTGGCGCATCGGGACCGATGCGCAGGGCATTCATGAACGTGAACATGAACAACTCCTTGAACGGGATGGGCTGGCGCTTCTTCGCCGGGCCCGGGTGGGGGAAGGGATCAGGCGAACAGGTCGCCTTGCACGGACATCTGCTTGAGCTGCTCGTTGATCCACTGCGGGTTTCGGGTCAGGCGGGCCTCGACCCACTCGGGGTTGCCAGCCACGGCGCTGCGCACCCAGTCGGGGTAGCGCTCCAGGGTGGCGTTGAGCCAGGTCTTCAGGCCGTTGCGGATGCGGTCTCGCACCTCTTCGGCGTCGACGAGGCCGCAGTAGGCGATCGGCGACAGCGGGCTGCAGCCGACGACGCGCAGGCAGCTGACGAAGGAGAACGGCGCTGCGTCCTTCTCGCGCTCGGTGAACACCCAGCGCAGGGTGTCGAGCTTCTCTTCCAGCGGCGTGGCCGGGTCGGCCAGGTGCCGAACTTCCTGAAGCAATCGCCAGTGCAGGAAGACGATGTCGTCTTCGCTCCACTCGATGAGTGCGTCCTCGTCGTCGGGCAACGCCTCATCGGCGATGCCGTCGGGGAGGGCGGCCGGGTGCTGTGGCGAGACCCCATGGAAGGGGTGGAACCGATGCCCAGCGGACTCTGGGCGGAATGCTCCGGGGGATGCGTTGGCTTGCAGCATCGTTGACTCCATGGAAAGGCAGGAGGCAACGCGCACCACGGGTGGGGGCGAGAGCCCCCAGGGGGTGACGAACAACCGGCGCTGAGACCGGCGCTATGGGAGGGTGACTCCAGGGCTGGCTTGGCTTGGCGGTGCGAACCGCCTTGATCGGTGCGCCAGCTACCGATCGAGGAAAGCCTTGGAGGGAAGGGCGCGGCGACAACGCGCAGCCCTTGCCTCGAAGGCTGGCTTCAACGGCAAGCGACAGACGGACACCGGCGACGGTGCCGTCAGGTTCGGAGCACGGCGCGATCGTGTGAGGTCCCGGGACGGGGCCTCACAGCCGTCGCTATCCATGCGTCAACCAGAAAACTCCAGGGCTTGCCTTGTTTGAATGCAGGGCCAGCTGCTGCATGACGCAAAGGTAGACCGGCGCCAGCACTAGGTCAATGCCGAAACGCCGACGATCCGGGCCTGATCCCGAAAGCACCCGCAAGTGCCGGCCATATCGCGTGGCGATTGCGCACGGTGATCGGGAAGATGGCTCCGACCATCGCCTTTGCAGGAGCACGGCATGCCAGACATCGAGATCGTCAAGTTGGACCAGGGCGGCGTCAATGCCCGCATCCTCGCGAAAGAGGCCAAGGTCGATTTCCGGCGGGTCGAGGCGGCCAGCGTGAAGATGCCCACGCGCTTCACGAGCGCCGAGGGAAAGCGCTCCTTCGTGCGGATGTTCAACACGCTGCAGCTCAACACGCACTTCATCTCGGTGATCGCGCGCACCCGGCTGGACCACGACGACATCGGCAAGATCGAGGCGGCGATCCGGGCGCAGACGGAGGCGGCCGCCGCCAGCCTGAACAAGGCCATCGACGGTGCGGAGGCGCTCTTCAAGGCCCATGGCATCACCAGCGCGGCGTCCTACGACACGGTGCCACTGGACATCGAGGTCCACGTGCTGTCGTCCGCCAGCAGGCGTTTCCTGGAGGTGCTGGGCAAGCTCGACCAACTGATGCCGCTGCTGCAGACGCTGGAGATCCACGAGGTGATCACGGCGCAGGCCGTCGACATCCAGCGTGCGGGTCTGAAGCGCCAGGTGCGCGACATCGCCAACGGCGCACGCAATTTCGCGATCGGACTGCGGCGACGCATGAACGCCCTGGATGCGCGCAACGGTGAGTCGGCACGAGAGGACGTCACCGACGCCGAAACGGAGCAGTCACCCGAGAGTTCGACGGAAGGCGGCGTCGACGTCATGCGCGAGGCCGCTGCCGCGCCGATGGTGACGCCGGAGGCAGCAGCAGAGTTGCCCGTCGCCGTCGAGGAGTAGCCGCGGGCAAGGTCTGCCACGCGCAATCGGCGGTCTTTCCCGGTGGTTTCGGTGGCAACCCTCGAGGACGTCTTGCTGCGACCTGCGAGATTGAATACGGTGTAGCCAGGTTCCATGCTGTCGGCGCCTGCTGTACGTGACCGGAGCCTCCGCCCGCTGTCGGGCGGCGTCGCAGTCGATACCTGCCTCTTGCACCCCGACCCGCGTGCGCATCGAACTTCGGCAGACGCACCGCCGGATCGCAAGTCATCGGAATCAGCAGGTTGCCGAGCGTCACGACGCTTGTGGCACCGTCATCTGCAAACCACCACGCCGCGATACCGGGACGCGCGCAGCGTGCCGTCGAGTTCAGCGTTCCCCATCGGCTCGCGCCAACCTGACCTAGCGCGGCCGCGACAGAGCAGGTCATGACCTTTGCCGGCCCACGCCGGGACGAGGCTCGATCGTGCACGACACACTCTCCATCGCCGCGACGACTGCGGCCACCGGCGCGCCGGCGCCGAATCTCAAGTTGCCCGACACCGGGTTCCTGCGTCAACCGCAGGTGCTGGCGTTCGTTCCCATCTCCAAGTCGACGCTATGGCGCCGCGTCCAGGCGCGCACCTTTCCGGAACCCGTGAAGCTCTCCGAGCGGGTGACCGTGTGGCGTGCAGAGGACATCCGACAGTGGATCGAGAAACAAGGCATCTCGGTCTGATACACGCAGCAAGGCCTGGGCATCGAAGTTACGCGTGTGGACACCAATCGGACACGTCCTGCGAACGGGTTGCCCGCAGAGTCGATGCTGCGTGCGCTGTGCGCTGAGCATCGGCAGCGCCCGGGCCCGCGCGCTGCCGGGCCGATGCGCGGGCCGGCGAGTCACACCTGTCACCAGCGATGACATCGAGACATCTTGCTCAAGCGTTAGCAGCACAGCGCCGTCGGTTGGACCGATGACGAAATCCCCCGCGCGATCGGTCGATTTCCGGTGGCGCCCGCGGTGCGCGGTTTCGATCCTTCAGGCTGGCGGCGTGCGAGTCTTCAAGGGAGAACAACATCATGGAAGACGATGAGGAGATCACCAGGCACCGCGAAAACGCAGGCCATTCGATCCAGATGCTGCGATCGGTCGTCGACGGCGCCACCTACGAGGCCGTCGCGCTGCAGTTCGGGATCTCTCGGACCGCTGTCGAACGTCGGATCAAGTCGATCGCCGTCCAGTTGACCCAGGAGGTCGGCGTGGACGGCCTCAAGGAAGAGGGCGCCGCCTTCGTGCGCCGCCTACGCTTGCGCCGGGACGCGATCCTGGTGGCGCTGGACCAGTTCACCCCCGCCGCCCCTTCCGGTGAGCGACCGGCCCGGGTGCTTTCGGAGACGGAGGTGGCCCAGGGCGCAACCCGCATCAAGGGGCGCGCATCACGCACTTGGCACGACCTGTCGCTGTACTACTTGCTGTTCGCGACCGGTCTGCGCCCGCTCGAGATTGCGCGGCTGGAGGTTCGCGACTACGTCCGCGTCGACGGGAGCGTCTGCCGGGAGTCGGAGCTGCGGGAGGACGCGGCGATCAACGGCAAGTCTCGCCCGCTGTACTTCATCAACAGCAGGCTGGACGAGGCGCTGGACGCGTACTTTCAGGAACGGTTCAAAGATGGACACGGCCTTGGAACGCCGGACCGCTACCGGGGACTGGATCCCGACAGTCGGTTGTTCCTCGGCCCGGCGGGTGAGCCGTACCAGATCACGCCCAACGGCGAGCCAGGGCAGAAGAGGCATGTGTGCCGCGCCGTTCTGGAGATCTACCGGAAGCTGTTCCGATACGCGGACATCAAGGGCCTGTCCACGCAGTCGGCGAGGCTGACGCTGATGTCCAGGATGTACGCGCGCGGCGCCGACGAGGACCAGGTCGGAGTCATCCTCGGCATCGCCGACCGCAGCGCGGTGCGGGAGCAACTGCCCCGGCCGAAACCCATGCTGGCCGAACTGCTCGACGAAGTGATCTGACGGCGCCACGCGGCGCCGATCGCGAAAGCGGCGCGAATTCGTGGCTGATGTGTGTGGCGCCCGGCGCCACGTGCGCGGAAGGATGCAGGTTTCAGGGGGGCGTTGCCATGGACCTGCACCGATTTGCGATCGACGGGCGCGTCATCGGTGCGGACGACGTCCAGCTGCAGGACGCGCTGGCCCGTGCCTACCAATCGCCCTCGCGTCCGCGCTGCCTGTGTGTTCCCGGCGGCGTCGAAATGTACGTGGCGCACCACCGTGAGTACGTGATCAAACGCATGCCCGACACCGGGGACCGGCATCACCCCGGATGCCCGTCGTTCGAGCCCGAGGCAGGCCAATCCGGGCTCGGTGAGTTGGTCGGCCAGGCCGTGATCGAGGTTGAGCCCGGACGCGTCGAACTGCGGGTCGATTTCCCGTGGGAGCGCATGACGGGTCGGTCAGTGGCGCGCGGCGAACCCGGGGAGCCCGTTGAGGTCACGCAGCCACGCCGGCGCATGAGTCTTCGCGCGTTGATGCACTTCCTGTTCGAGCGGGCCGGGTTCAATCGGTGGAGTCCGGCCATGGAAGGCAAGCGCAATCAGGGTGTGCTCCACAAGTACCTGATGGAGGCGGCCGAGGATGTTCTGGTCAAGGGTGTGACGCTGGGCGAGAGGCTCTATGTCCCGGAGCACTTCAGCGAGCAACGAAAGGCCGACGCTGCCCAACGCCGGCGCGCCAAGCTCGCGATCCTGAGCCCGCACGACGGGCACTGGCCCCTGGCCGTCGTGCTGGGCGAGTTCAAGGCGTGTGACGACACGGCCCTCGGCAAGCGAATCTGGATCAGGCACATGCCGGATGTGCCGCTGCTGGCCTCGAACCGGCTGTGGGAGCGCACCGAGCGTGTCTTCGGTCCGCTGTTCGAGGCGCGCGATGCCGACACGGGCGTCGGGGTTCACCTCATGATGGCCGCCCTCATCCGTGCCCGCAGGGAGCAGACCTACGAAGTCGAATCCCTCTGCATGATGCTGACCAGCGAACACTGGATACCGGTGGAGGGCGTGCACGAACTGCCGCTCATCCAGGCGCTGGTGGCGCATCAGCGTCGATTCGTCAAGCCGCTGCGCTACGACGCCAGGGGCGTCTCGGAGTTTGCGAATGCGCTGCTGCTCGATGCTGGCCCCACTGCGGTGCCACTGCATCTACTGAGCCCGTTCATGAATCCGACGGAGCGCGCTTCCAAGGAGCGGGCGATTGCGGCCCATAGTGCGGTGGGTTGGGTGTGGCGGACCGAAGACGCGATGCCGTCGTTGCCGGTGTTGCTGACGCCGATCCCGGGATGACGCCCGCGCTGCCGGCGCGGGAACGGGCTTCGCACCCCTCCCTATGCAAAGCTATCCATAGCGACCCACCGCGGACACCCACTGCCCAGATCTGATCGACATAAAGCGACCGGTCGCGCCCCAAGCCCGACGATTACCGAAGCGTTCTGACGCGTCATGCGTTGCGACGCCGCATTCCGCTGCATGGA
>WBZL01000170.1_pt1 | contig 69709 bp, 112 predicted proteins | sample 5204291 | NCBI WGS metagenome assembly WBZL01 (sample SAMN12344345, study PRJNA552823) | activated sludge metagenome | biome: Activated sludge suspended growth; feature: Nitrification reactor; material: Wastewater; isolation source: activated sludge from nitrification reactor of wastewater...
GTATGCTAACGATGTTCCAGGTTTTAGAAATGAGTCCAGAGGATGTCGATAAGTTGTATCGCAGTAAGAATGCGAAGAACTTTAGACGAATCGAGGAAAAGTTGAATGGCAGTAGTTGATGTTGTATCTCAAACAATTAACGATTGCGCCTTGTGTATTAATGCGTGCAACAAAAAGATGCCAGTTGGACATGGCGACGTTCTGTACGTAATTCCGTATGAGTCGGATGATGATGAAATTTTGAAGAATCGTGGAACAGTAGTTCGTGAGGTAGCGTGTGAAGATGGCCTGGATTATGTGTGCAACATATATGTTCGTACACTTCTAGGCCACTTCAAAAAGGCTTGTGTCTCACGTAGCTATGCTTCTCACCTTCTAGGTAGGGAAGTTGAAGATTTTGAGACATTCAATTTTAGAGGCACAAAGATTATCGCAGCAATAAATCCATGCGATATTCGTGTGTCACAGGAGTTAGGAAAATAAAATGTGTTATACACCGTTGCATTTGCACACTGAATACTCGCCTGATGGTTTGGGTACAACCGAAAATATGATGGAATATGCAGCGAGTGTCGGCTTCAAGTCTCTTGCAATTACAGACCACGGAACTTGTGGTGGGCATGTTTCATTTTGGAGTGCAGCACGAAATCACGGAATCAAGACGATTTTTGGTAACGAATTGTATGTTGTTCATTCTGGTAAGCGTGGACACTTGACAATGCTTGTTCGTAATCAGGTTGGCTACGAAAACTTGCTTAAAATCAACAACCTTTCTTATGAGCAAAAGGACAGCAGGGGCTTTCCGGTTGTTACTCTTGATGATATTGCCAAGTATAGTAATGGCTTGATTGCACTTTCTGGCTGCTCTGCAAGTCCACTTTACTTTGGAACAGATGCAGATGCAATGTCGTATGCTGGCTCGCTTTATGATATTTTTGGTCGTGAAAACTTCTTTGCAGAAGTGATGGGTGTTATTAGTGAGGACAATTATACAAGACCTAGAATGATTGCAAGAAAGCTAGGCTTGACTATGGTCATTACAAATGATACACACTTTGCACGTAAGCAAGATGCGAATGCCCACACAGTAATGTGCATTAGTCGGAAGGGATTTGACTACACGAGTCAGGAATTGTACTTGAAGACTAGAGCAGAAATGCTTGGCACAAAATTCTTGCAGTCTTATGCTGGCTCTTCTTTGTTGGAAGAACTACTAGACAATACGAATATCGTCGCTGACTCTATTGAAGAAATCGACTTGTCTGGTACTCCACTATTGCCAAGTGCTTCTAGTGGGATTGACATTGTTACTGAGGCTTGGAGTAATGAAAATGGTAACTGGCACAAAACAAGAGTCGATAATTCTGCAAGACTGAAATACGAAATTGAAGTTATTCAAAACCAGGGTGCTGTGGATTATTTTACAATACTGTACGACATTGTTCGTTACTGCAAGGATAATGGAATTGCAATTGGCCCTGGTCGTGGCTCTGGTGCTGGCAGTTATTTCCTATACCTTTTGGGCATAACTGATGTTGACCCGATTGAACATGGTCTGTTGTTTGAACGCTTCTTAAATCCAGATAGAAGCGACATGGCAGACTTTGACTTAGACGTTGACGCAAGTCGGCGTGATGAAGTGATTAAATATGCGAACGATAAGTGGGGTGCTTTCCCTATTGCGAATTATTCAACTTACTCACACGCTTCTTTAATTAGAGACATAGGGAGATTCTTCAATGTCCCACTCACAGAAGTTGCAAAGGCAGCGGATAGTGAGGATGAAAATATCCTGAATGAATTCTTTAATAAGTGTGAGACAACGCACACGACTGCTGGTGTGTCAAAGAAAATTACGCCTGCTGATGCACGAAGAGCATACGATGTAATGCTTGGTCAAATCAGACATAGAGGTAAGCACGCTGGCGGTGTTGTAATTGCAACAAGACCTGTTCCGATTGAGGATGGTAATGTAGCTTGGGTTGAGGGAATTCATGCAAGAGAACTGTCACGGGTTGGCTTAGTAAAGTACGATATTTTGGGCGTCACTGCTCTTCCGCAGTTGGAGGAAATGAAAAAGATTTCTGGTGTGAATCCAGGTAATCCGTGGGATTCTGACGCACCAGAAGTTTTTAAGGGAGTGTTCCACAGTGGAAGAACAGAAGGCGTTTTTCAATTCGGTGGTTCAAGTGGCATCGTTGATTTGACAAAGCGTGTAAAGCCTGAAAGTCTAGCAGACCTAAGCGCAATAAATGCTCTCTATCGTCCTGGCCCATTAGACTCTGGAATGGCATGGAAGTATCCAGAGTACAAGGAAATGCCAAGAAAAGTTCATCCAGATATTGATAAAATTTTGGACGAAACATATGGTGTTATTGTGTACCAGGAACAAGTTATGGCAATTGTTGCTCTCGTGACTGGCGGCTCTCTTGCCGAAGCTGATAATGCACGAAAGATTATTAGCAAGGGCAAGAAGGGCGATGTTGTTTGGGAAGGTAAAATGCGCTCACTTGAGTCACACTTCAAGGATAAAGGAAGCAAAATTTATCCTTCTCAGATGGTTAATTCGTTGTGGGAAGAAATCGTTACGTTCGGTCGCTATGGCTTTAATAAATCTCACAGCACGGCATATTCGCTAATGTCATACAGAATGGCATGGTACAAGCATTTTCACCCTCACGCATTTTATACAGCATTGTTGAATGGTGACAGTGAAAATGCTGACTCGTGGCTTTATGCTGCTGCTCGTGATGGAATTAAAGTGAAGCATCCAGACATTAATGTTTCTGGTGTTAAGTGGGTGACGGATGGAATTGTGATATACGCACCGCTTACTGCACTGAAATATTTTGGTGAGAAACAGGCAACAGAGTTCTTAAGTATTCGTGGTGAGCACGGTGAATTCAAAACTTTTGAAGAACTTGAGAAGGTTCCAAAAAGAATTTTGAATGCCAGAGTAAAGAAGCAATTGTATCTTGGTGGTGCGTTGAATGGAATTTCTGGTTCTGTTCTTGATTACGTTCCAGACTTTAACGAGTTGAAGGACTTGTCAAGGCGCGAGAAGGAAATTGAAGCGTTGGGTTATCGACTGCCAGGAGACAGTTTTATTGATTTTTTTAATAAAGAGACAAAGCACGGCAGAGTTGTTGGTTTTGTCTCTGACATTGAAAAAAGAAATAAGGGTAGAGGCGATTACTTTGTTGTGCGCCTCACACCAAAGAATACATTCTGGACTCGCAAGGACGTTAGTTCTTTGCACTCGTGGGATTTGATTAGCGCAACCTTGCAAGGTAAAGGCGAGGCAATTGAGATTCGGAGGAAGCGTGAATAAGCTTTTTACAAAGAGTTTAGAAGTTCGCACAATAAGTTTTTTGGTTACTATGCCACAGAAGATGTATACAAAGAGTGAATATAAGTGGCTTGAGTTTATAAAGGAATTCACTCTAAAATATGGTGAACCGCCAACAGTTGATAGACTCGAAAGGGAGTTCCCTGACTTCCTTAGAGTTACAACGGCAGACCCACTAGAAGATGTTTATATGCAAGAGGTTGGGTATCGCAGGAATACATTAACAAGAGAGGCTTTGATAAAGAATTCTGACTTACTGAAAGAGGGTGATGACCCATACAATTTTATCAAGGAATTGACAGCAAACCTGGAAGTGCCTACTTCTGAGATTATTGACGCAAGTATTTTTGACGTTACAGAATATATGAGAAGTTCAAAGAGATACGAATTTGGCTTCCCATACGTCGATGAAATTACAGGTGGGATAACTGAGGGTGACTTGGTTTACTTGTTCGGTCGTCCTGGCTCCGGTAAGACTAGTATTTTAATTGACTTAATTGCAAAGTGGTCAATGCAGGGCTTGAATATTTTGGTCATTTCAAACGAGATTAAATATGTTGACTTGATGTACAAAATTCACGCTACAATTGCTGGTGTTGACCAGACTGCAAAGCGCAAGGGTTCTTTGACTAGCGATGATATTCTAAAGATTCGTGCTTCTCAAAACTTGCTTGCAGTTAATAACAACCTGAAAGTTGTGCGTCATCCAGTAACAAATGTTGGTCAGATTATTCCGTTGCTTACAGAGAGAAAGATTGACATACTTTGCATTGATGGTGTGTATTTAATGTCGCCAAGTGGTAAGCCTAGCAGTGATTGGAAGGATTTGGCAGAGGTTAGTAGGTTCTTGAAGCAGACTGCGAATAACATGGGGATTTCAATAGTCGGTGTTATTCAGGGTAGTAGAGTTAATGAGAACGGCATCACGGCGGCAGGTGTAGCGGGAACAGATGCTTTCTTGCAAGACGCTGATATTCTTTTTGGTGTTGAAAAAGAAATGACTGGCCCAGGTGAGAGGGTTGTTGGGTTTAAGTGTGTCAAAAATAGAAATGGTGTTGCTGGCAATGTAAGTCTGACTATTACATTTCCACTATTTTCTGTGACGGAGAACGAAGAAGAATGAACAAGATTATTAGCTACAGTATTACACCAACAGCACTACCAGAAGTTATGGAAATTTCTTTGAGCATTGCTTACCAAATGGATATGCGTATTCCTGAATTTCAAGAGTACGTGCAGGATTTGGTTTTGGAGTTAATCGGCGGGGTTGTATTAGAAACTGACAGCAAAACTTTTCTGCAACACATACAATATTTTTCCTCTTCAAACGGAAGAACAGACTTGGTGGTACTACTATGGAGCTAGAGAGAGTTAGGGAATATCAAAAATACTACCTGTGTCGCTGTCCTAATCCGCATCACAAGGACACTCACCCTTCTTGTATTCTTTGGAAGGACACAGGGAGATACAAGTGCATGTCCTGTGATGCGACAGGAGTTGCAGACAATTTTGAAGCGAATAAGTTTTTCAGACTTCCAGACTTCGATTATGAACCAGAATATTATCCACTGTCGCCAGAAGCGAAGGATTATCTAAGGGCAAGAGGTGTAACAAAATTTCCAGGCTTCCTTGTGACGCCACCACATAATGATGGTGTTGGATTCCTACAGACAAGGGTTAATGGACACGTTATTGGACTCTCACAGAGAATGTTCATTCCATTTGCAAGTAACATGAGATATATATATCAGGGAACTAAGGCACCGTACACAGGAGACATTAACCCATTCTACGAAAAAAACTATCCTATGATTGTATTCGAAAAAATGTTTGGTATGTTGCGCTCATTAAAATTTGCAGATGGTCTTACTCCGTTGTCATCGAACGGTTCAAAGATTGACATACGCTTTTGGCAACGCTTCAATTCTGCCTCACTTCTATTTATAATGGACAATGATACTGCTGGAAGGCGTGCGAAGGACTTTCTAAAAGAGCGTGGCTTCAATGCCTTCTGTAGCAGAATTAGTACAGACGAAATGTCTGACGAACAAATGGAGGCACTGTTGAATAATGCTAAGAGTATTTTATTACGATAAGGGCAGAGAATTCAGACCTGCCCTATTAAAATGGTATAGACGTGGAAGAGCAACGATAATTAAATTCGTTGATGATGGTTGGGTTGAAAGAGAAGTCCCACTGAGTACGCTATATTTTAGCAAGACATGGAGTGATAAAATAAATGAACCTGAAAGTGTTTGATTATGCAAAAGTTCAACTAGACCTTTGGTTTGACGCACAGTTCAAAAAGGGTCTAGCAAAATACGGAATTCCATTGCACACATTTAATGGTCGTGATGCTTTTGAAGACGCAATGCAGGAAACTGTTGATGGTGTTATGTATTTGAATCAACTTAGACTAGAGCGTAATAGGCTTTGTAGAATATTGTTGACTGGCGAAGACCCAACAGAGGAAGAAAGAGAGTACATAGAAAAATATGGCAAAGTTAATTAATAACGGATATATGGTTCGCACAACTCCAAATCTTTGGTTGCGTGATAGTGGCTCTGATGAACTTGTTGCATTATCACATTATTTTGGAGTTGTTGGTGTTGAGCGTGCATTGATAGAATTCTCTGCACGTTTATGCTATAACAGCACAGCACGTCTAGGCACAGCCCCAAACTTTGTTGAAAAGGTTCTTGAGGATGGTCACTTGTCAGTAGCAGAACACCCATCATTCTTTTTCAAGTTCCCGACATTTGAATCAAGTGGTGGCTTCCGTCGCCCATTTATTCAAAAGTTTGAGTGGCTTACACTACACGAACGCAACAGGTTTATTGACTTTAATCAAAAAGCAATATTCGCAAACATGCGTTCGATGACAGAGGCCTTTGACCTCAATACATCGACTGCAAATGTTGCAAAAGTGATGAATAGCACGCTTGCCCCCTACCTACCTAAATTTTTTAGTACAACTGACTGGGAAGCACTTGAGGATTTTACACCTGCACAAATTTATGTTCCTGGCTCAGAGAACGTGCAAATGCTTTCATACAATTATGGGAGTACAATTGCACCAGACTGGAAACAGGCTGTCAAGCAATCAAAATCTGGAACGAATAGAAATTGGAGTCGATACACTTTTGTCATATATTGCAGTCGTGCATGTTCGCATCAGATTGCAAGACACAGGGGAGCGAGTATTAGCCAGGAGTCTCAGAGATACGTTGACGCAAAGCATAATAGGGGTTTCGTGTATCCACCAGACGCACCAGAAGAAACAGAATCGATGCTTGGGGCATGGTATCGTGGTTCATTAGAAATGTACGAAAGTCTTCGTGAAGCTGGAATGAAAAAGGAAGACGCACGATTTATTCTGCCTATGGGCATGGTAACTAGAATGGTTGTTAGCTTCAATTATATGGAGCTATTACACTTTTTGAAGTTGAGGGTTGACAAGCACGCACAGTGGGAGATAAGAGATATTGCTAGGGAAATGTTAAAACAATCTGTACTTGTCACAGACCCCAAGAAAGGGAAGAAATTGCATGAACTGGCAGAAGTTAGCTTCGGTGGAAGCGGTAGCATTTAATCTAACAATGATGGCACACGGAGTAAAGGCGTACATTAATATTACTACTCCGCAGTCTGCTGCTAGTTCTATTAAAATCTTCCCCGAAGCCCTAATCATTTATACAATAGATATTGAAGTTGGTCAATCTTTTTCTAAAGTATTTTCGCTAGAAGATGAAGTCAAAGCAGCAATAGCAAAAGCAAGACTTAGGAGTGGATTTTCATTAGAAAATCTTTCGATAAGATTTGATAATAATCCACTCCCTACGCTTGAAGTTGATACTCCACCAGGATGGAGACTTGAGAGTAAGAAAATGGCAACTGTTCCATTCACTTCACTAATAGGGACAACATATAGTGTAATTGGGAGAGAGTGGTTTGACTTTGATTTGACTAAGCAACACCAGACTTTAATTGCTGCTATGTCTGGACATGGTAAGAGTGTTCTTTTATCTACAATTGCTCTCGGCCTTTCAAAGAGCACAATGCCATTGAATCTTTCATTCCATGTGATTGACTTTAAGAATGACGATTTACTATTTTTGAGAGATATGAATCACACGATTCAATATGCCTACGACGAAGAAGGCGCAGAGGAAATAATTCAATTCTTGTCTCGTGAGAAGGAAAAGAGAAAAAATGAGAAGTGGACTAAGCGTAGGTTATTATTGATTGATGAACTTGCTGAACTTCCAAAGAAGTTTGATGAACCTGTTGCTTCACTAATGAAAATGGGGCGTAGCATGGGAATTAATGTTGTCGCAGCTACACAACACCCTACTGCAAAACAAATAGGTGAGCAGATTGCACGCTCATTCACTCACAGATTTGTTGGTAGAGTAGAGTCTAGTAATGCTGCAAGGTGGGCAACTGGAATAGAAGCGAGTGGCGCAGAACTCTTAAAAAAGCCTGGGTCATTCTTATATTGTTTTGGTGGCGATGCCACTAGATTGCAGGTGTTGAGTGCGAAAAGATAATGATTCAAAGGCAGTCAAGTACATAATAATTTTCCTAGTATTCTTATTCTCACTTGCAACACTATTCTTTTTGTATAACTTTGTTAATGAATTGTTCGCACTAGTCTTAGGTGCTTCAATTTTGGTTGTACTGATATTTTTTGTTGCAAGGAAGGATACTCTGGCTACTGTCAAGACTACTTTAGAGTTGAGTAACGAGAACAATAAGGCAATGGCAGAGGTAGAGAAGTATAGGCAGCAGGCGCAGATTGCACAGTTAAGAACTTTCCAAGAAGTTTTGAAGTCAGAAAATAAAGTGAGAGAGATTGAGCAGCGTCAGTCAGTGAAGGTTGTTGAAAAGGCTCCAGACTTCGACAGGCGTCTTTTGACTGTGAGGGATGACTTGATGCTGCCTGACTTAGGAGAGGATGCGGAGTTTAGGATAGTTAGAGAATAGCCGATTATAAGCGTTTTAAGGGCTGTCTACAGTCGTTGTAGTAGGGTGATACCACTTTGGGGTCTATCGTCGCTCTCAGAGGCTTGTAGGCCCCTTAAAACGCATTCTAGTGAGGGGGTTAGGCGATGAATTTTGATGATATACCAAAACCTTTCGTTTTCATGGATGAAGTGCCATTGACAAGCCAGTTTTCAAAGGTTGTTGTTTATAGTTTCACAAAAAAGTATTATGAAAATATTCTTGGAGAAAAACTACAGGTTGGTGAAGTTGTAGATGTTCCTATTGGTTGGTTATCTGATGGAACAAGAGCCTATGTTGAAGTTGTTTGTCCTAGATGTGAAGAGACTAGAAATGTTAGGCTTAAAGAATTGAAGAGGCGGAAACAAGGATATTGTAAACGTTGTGTACAACAAAAAGTATTCGATGAAATGATTGGTAATACTTTTGGAAAGTTAAGTGTTGTTGGTTATGGAGAAGGGATAATTGGTAAAGATGGTTGTTTATATACCACCTTAAAATGCAAATGCGAGTGTGGTAGTGAAGTAGAATATAGAGCGTCTACAATAAAATATGGTAACGCCACTACTTGTGGACAAGGCAAATGTCGTCATTCTTATAATCCCAATTTAACTTTAGAAGAACGTAATAAAAATATAAAACAAAGAAAGGACTCGGAAACAAAAAGGATTAAAAGATTAGTTCGTGAAAGAGATAAGTATAAGTGTTGGTTTTGTGGTTCTCATGGCTCTATAGTTCACCATCTTAATGACTTTGCTAATCATCCAGAAGGAAGAACTGATGTTAATAACTTAGTATGCGTTTGTAATAAGTGTCATAATGACTTTCATAAATGGAGTGGTGGAACTAAGGCTTTAACTACAACTTTACATAACTACTTATACAAGTATTATATTATGAGTTTAGATAGAACTCTTGACAAGTAGGGAGAGCAGTGCTATACTGGAGTCACAGTCACTTGACTGTAGTGACAGTAGTATTAGGAGAAAAAAAATGACACTTGTAGAGTTCTCAATCATCACACTCTTCTTTGTGTTTGGACTTACATCACTTTTATTGATGATGTGGTTCAATCGCAAAGAGAGGGAGTCGGTTAAATTGTTAATCATGTTTGTTGTTGTACTAATTTTGCTTACAACACCAGCATATTTTCCGTTGTTTCGTGATGGTTTAATCTTTTAAGGAAATGGGAAATGGCTAAGAATCTTGTTAATGAATCCGTTGTGTTTGAACCCTCTATAAAACGCACAAAGCATCGTGCTAAGAAAACTCTTGACAGTAGCAGAGAAGTTGCGGTATCATGTGTTAACGGTCACATGAAACTCGTCAAGGCAATCGTATTCTTCGATAAGCGTCGAAAGAACAACAAGAAGATTCATTTTTGTAGTGTGTGTGGTGGAAAGTTGTACTTAGAGGAATAAAATATGATTAAAACTGTAAGAGACAACTCAACAATTATCCAGGCATTCAAGGATAAGAATCTAAGCACTGGACTTTATGTTGTTAGTTTTCAGCTTGATAACATAGAGCCGATTCCTTATCAAAGTCCCATTGTCTTAATGGATTTAGTTGTATTATCAGATACTCTTGAATTATATGATGGTGGTAACAGCGTTGCCTTTTTAAACAAAAGTCAGAAACTTAAGTCAATGATATTCGCAGATATGAATGGCAAGATTAACAACACACCATATCTGGTATATTTTGTGAACGAAGAAGGTATTGATAGTTTCGGTTTTTTCTTCAACGTCGAATGTGACGATAAGCTGCGCTTCTGCAAAGACTGGCGCAAGTATGTGAAAGGATGATTAAAATGATTGAGATTAGTTGGAAGCGTTATGGTGAGTTGGTCGGCTCTGCCGTTCGTGTATCTGAACTTGAGCAGGAATTGGCACGCATGACGAAGAATTTTGAAATGCAGACTGAGAACGTCCAGTATTGGAAGAGTGCTACTGAACATGCTAGAAGCACCGCTTATTCTCTCGGAAATCTTGCTAGTCAGCAGGAAAAGAAGATTGTTGAACTTGAGTCTGCTCTTGAGGATTCTAAGTTTAAGTACAACGATGCTATCAATGAATTGTTTAAGTGGCAAGCGGCATTTCTTGAGGCCGAAAAGAAGTTGAATACCACAACCGTTGAGTTGGGCAACTTGAAATTTCGGCATTTCATGGCTATCGAGGCTTCTGAAAGGATTCTTGAGGCTTACACTAATCTTGGAAAATGTGGGGCTGAATAAGCCCCCCTGCTACCGTAGCTCAATAGGCAGAGTGCTACTCTTGTAAAGTAGATGTTGTAGGTTCAATTCCTATCGGTAGCTCTAACGAACAATAAAATTATAAAAAAGGAGAAAAAATGGACAAATACCTTGAACAATTAATCGAGCGTGGTAAGAATGCTCACGTAAAGCGTGGTTATTTTGTGTATCACATTGATACTGGCAAATGGCTAGGTCGTGTGAAGTCGTACCGTGATTTTTGGTTCTTGAGTGATGAACCTTTGCAGACTTTCACGATCAATAGCCTTTCGCAGATTTTGTACGCTAAGGCAGACTTTTGGGGTCACAGTCTTTCACATTATGATTGGGTTTTGGTTGAAGTCTAGGAGGATTTATGCACATTATTCTTAGTAAATGGGGTGTATACAAGTGTCTCGACTGCGAACATGTGTTCGACAGTTGGAAGTGGCCTAGTCGTTGCCCTGGTTGTGGTGGCAAGAATCTACAGGAATGGAGTCGATAAAACTCTTGACTTCCTGCCACTTTGGGAGTATACTTGACTTAGATACGCCGCTGTATCTCCTGACGCTTCTAACGTCTAGAAAGAGTAATTGGATACATGGGGGTTCGAGTCCCTCCAGCGGTGCCTACCCTCCTGTATACGCTCCGGCTTATATCCGGCAGAAACGTTAATTGGTGACATACTGGTTCGAGTCCAGTCAGGAGGACTAATGAAAGTTTACATTACAAAAGACGAATGGTATCCAGTTTATGAGATTGAATATCTTTCAACAGTCTATGACTCAATTGGATTTGAAATTACTCAAGAAGAGTTAGAAGAGTATAAAGAGTGGGTTGAGTTGACTAGGAAGGTTCAAGAGTTTTTACAAGAAAAATATAGGGGTCGTGAGTGAAGCAATCAATAAGGGGGAGTGACGTATTCGTCAAGGAAGACATTCGCAGTGTCTTACAGGCACTTTTGGCAACTAATGAGACAATAGGTCAAATGGTAGGTGTCGTTGAATATCGCAAGGGATTTGCGTCAGCAATTGCAGCGGTAGCAACGGCATTCGATATAAAATTACAAAGGCCAGATGTATTCAGAGAAGGAGAATTTTATGAATGATTTGAATAAGCGTAGAATTGAAAACGTTAAGGCAGAGCAAAAGTATCAGGCTGCATGGAATGCTGTTTTTCCTGTTGAGGAAGGTGAAATTGTAATTGTTAGAAAGGCTGGTTGGGATGACAACGAAAAGTGTGAGTGCGGTAAGAGTGTTAAGTATTGTAAGTATCCTAATTGCGCTTCTGGTCGCTAGTCCAGTTAGTGCAAATGATTGGTGCGAAGTTAATCCAGATGCGCCAGAGTGCGGAGACTTGACTGAGCCAGTCACACCGATTATTGGCCCCCCTTGCTCTAGTGATTTTGAGTGGTCGTGTTATTCTAAACAAATTTTTCTACCAGGAGTGATGAAATGAAAGTTGGTCAGAAAGTAAAGCACAATATTACTGATAAAGTTGCACTTGATGAAATTAGTGATTATGGAGATTTTGATGGAGAACTAACGATTTTTGAAATTAGTGATGAACCTGGGGATGAAAATCCATATCTTGCTGGCAAGAGATACATTGATTCAATTTGGTTCAAAGAGTCTGAGTTGATTCTAGTTAAAGGAGAATGACATGGAATTTAATGTTGGTGATGTGGTGACTGTAAAGCCAGAAGAAGCGGAGAGTGTTGCTGAAGACACTGGACTTGAACTTTCCGTGTTGAGTGGTCAAATGACAGTTTTTGAAGTGTCTGGTATGCCGAATGACGATTATCCGTATTTTGTTGGTACTAACCAGGAGAGTGCCGTTTGGATGGCAGAGGGCGAACTACAGAAAATTGAATAAAACCATTGACACCTGAGAAAATCGGGTGTACAATCAGTGTGTAGCTCACGTAGCCACACTGACAAGTCGTCTGTGAACGGTGGGCGTTCGGCTGTCTGTAAAACAGTTCTCTAACGGGAAGCTTGGTTCGATTCCAAGAGGCGGCACTAGTTGATTCAAAATATGAAGCAGAGAGGTGTTGAATGATTGATGTTTTATACGGCACAGCGTTACACCGTTATCAGTTGAAAATCATTAGGGAAGGGCCAAATGGAGTTTCAACCGTTGTTATTGAAAGCCTTATAAGCCCATTTGATATTCGCACTGTAAAAGGGCAGGAATTCTTTGGTGGGTTAATTAAGAGTATACAAGAAAAAGAACTTGAGACTGTGCATCCGAATTGTATGGCAAGGGTTGAAGTAGAGTTAGAACAGTTCAATGTGATTGTGATGAACTAAGATGCAGATACTTTTAATGGTACTTTCATTCGTTTTGATTGTCGTTGTTAGCATATATTTTGACCTAGAGCCACTAGGATTTTTCTTAGGAGCAGTGTTTGGTTCAGGTTTTACGATAGCGAGTTATTATATCGAAAGGCACAAGGAGGATTTGTAATGTACGACACAGGGCCAGGGCCAGTTAAAGGAGAGAAAGGTTATTGCTCGTGGATTATCGTGGCACTCCCCCTTCTAGGATTGATTTTGGGAAAAGTATTGACAATGGTCGTTTGAGGTAGTAAAATGTTCTTAGAGGGTTGGCAGAGAGACTTAATGCGCCTGTCTTGAAAACAGGATGACCGAAAGGTCACGAGGGTTTGAATCCCTCACCCTCTTCTTTTTTTACTTTGAAAGGAACTAAAATGAAAACTGTTCTTTCGTTCGTTACTGGCTCTCATTCATACAATCTTAATCGTGCTGGTAGTGACTTTGATACTCTTGTTGTTTTTATGCTCTCGCCAGATGAAATGTTTGGATTGGTTGATGTAAGTGTTGCAACACAGAAGTTGCATGAAAAAACTGACGTTTCAACTGTTGAGTTTAGTGAATACCTACGTCGCCTAGTCGCTGGCAATCCTTCATACGTTCAGACGCTATTTGACTGGCACGTTAACTGCAACTTTAGTGAATTTGGCCCACACTTTTACGGGCAACTTCAAGAATTGCTAGTCGCAGATAATGTACACAAGTCATTCATGGGTGCTGCAACTAGAATGTGGCGTGAGGGTAGCACAAAGTCAAAGAGTGAGGCTGTCCGCTACTTGAAGTTGCTTGCACAGTTACACGCTAATGGTAAAGCAAAAGTTTTTCTTACTGGCTCTGACAGAAGTTTTCTAATGTCTCTCAGAAGTGGTGCAGAAGTCACGGAAGAATTCTTCACTGGAATGAAGGCTGCTTGTGATTTTCTACTAGATGTTAGTGTTTTGGGGAACGATAGACAGGTTGCCTTGAATAAGGCTGATAGACTGTCTAAGGTTTGGTATAAGGAATATTATAAGGAAGAGTTGGGAGAGTAGAAAATGGGAATTCAAGACGTGATTTATTGGGTCGGAGTCGTGTTCGTGTGGGTTGTTTTGACAACTTGGCTCTACGCACACATTGTTGATGCTTGGTACAAGTATTCTGTGCGCTATGCAGTTTCAATTCGTGCTACTCCTGAGCAGGTAGAAAACATTAAAATTGCATCAGGCTGGATTACAGGAATTTTGTGGTCTGTATTGACTGTAATCTACACTCTTTGCACGCAGGCATTCTATCACAACATTTGGAGGGGATAATGGCACTATTATTTGAATGCACTCCAGGCCGTCGTGTACGTGTTAAGACGAAGAGTTGGCTCGGCAGACAAGTTTTCTACCCCTACGGTGGTCAGAGTGGCACAGTCAAATTCACTAATCCAAAGCATTCTGTGTTTGGTCAGATTAAGGTAGAGTTTGATAATGGTCAGACTGATTTGGTCGGCTTTGATACACTAGATTTGATTTAAGGAGAGCACATGAAAGTTGTATATGAAAATCACAATGGATTTGTGAGCTTTGACTTTGAGGATGTGACTTGGAACGCTGCAACTGGTGTGATTCAGTTCACTGATTATGGACACCCTGTGTGTCACGACAAGGTTGATAACATCGCTGCACACAAGATTTTGGGGATTATCGCTAATGGCATGACTAAGGGTGTCCCGTTCTTGCATATCATCTGTAGAAACAATATTGTGATTGGCTAGGAGAAAATATGAAAAATGTACTAAAGTTTGTGGCCCTGCTTTCTGTTCTTACGATGATTGTGTTCGGCGTAGTTGCCTGTTCGCCAGAGGCAGACGTTGCATCAGAAAATTTGAGTAAAGAAGCAGATATGTTTCGTGTTGACCGTCGAATAGTCTTTTATAATGGCATCACTGGAGAGTATATGTTGACTATTGAGGGCAAGTGCAGTCTTGGCAACTATGACGGTTATCGTGAAATTACAGTGACTTGTAAGACTGGCCCTGATGTGTACAAGAAGCATTTTCTTGGCCTGTCAGATAACGTCACTTACTTCGCAGAACAAGTAGAGAGTGTTGGTGTGAGTGTATACCGCTACAAGGTCATCTTTAATCCTGGCACGCTGATTCCAGAAATTGAACTTGCTAAGTAAGAACTATTGACACATGTCACTTTTGGTAGTATACTTGAGTCAAGCCACAGTCACGGCGAAGGTTTTGCTAGTTTTAATGGCCTGCGAGTGCGAAAAAACTAGAATATTTATTTGAAAGGTTGAAAAAATGAACTTCACTTACTGGACTTTGATAATTTTGGTTCTCTTGGCCTCTGGAAACATTCTAAATTTTATCGACTCAATTGATGGTGAGAAGCATAAGATTAGCAGTAGAAACAAACTTGGACTTGCTTGGTTTCTTGGTGCCGTTTCTCTTGCGGCTTTGATATTGCTTAGGAAAGAATTAGGTGTGTAATGTTCAAAATTTTTGAAGCAGCAGTTCTTGACAAGCGTGGAAATGAAATTTCTTCAACATTCTTCCTTCAAAAAGAAGATGCGGAGGCATTCAAAGAAATTAAAGAACTTCTATATGGAGACTCAATCGAATCAGTTGATATTGTTGAACACGATGTTGTTGAGAAGTTGGTATTTGAAACTAGGCCGCTATCGTCTATCGGTTAAGACACTAGGCTTTCAACCTAGAGAATAGGGCTCAATTCCCTGTAGCGGTACTATGCGTCTGTGGTGTAATGGCAGCCACGCTTGCCTTAGAAGCAAGTGAACGAAGGTTCGTACAGGTTCAAATCCTGTCAGACGCACTAAGCTGCTATGGTGAAATTTGGTAGACACGGTTGTCTCAAAAGCAATTGTCCGAAAGGACGTGTAGGTTCAAGTCCTACTAGCAGCACTGCGGGGTAGTGGTGAAATCAGGTTAACACACCTGACTTAGAAATTTGAGCACATAAGAACGAAAGGCTTATGTGAATGCCCTTAAATTCGGTGGAACCTGTAAAATGGCAATACCGAGCGAAATCAAGATTTGGATTTATTCTTACCTCTATAGTTTGGTGTAAGAGCGTGGCAATTGGGACATAAAATTTGAATGTTTTCGAGATTGTTGTTTGAATTATTTCCGTCAATGTGATGAAGTTCCAGTGGAATTTTAACATCTTGCCAAGTATGCAAACCACAATTTTCACAACATTCTTTTTTTAGTCCTTCTAAAAACAACTTTGCTTTTAGTGCGTAAGAAGATATGGTTTGTTCATTGTTAAGGTATTTTTCAATTGGCACATTGAACTGAGGAAATTTTCTCCCTTTGTTCCAAGATTGCCCTTTGAAGTGGGAAGTATCTAATCCTAAAGACTTAATTCTTTGGTTAGTAGTTTTATAGTTCCCACCAGCAGGAATTAACCCACAAGATTCTATTACCTGCTTAATACTAAACGAACTTCTAACAATGCTGATGAATTCTTCGTCTGTAACTGAATGTTTCTTGTTAGCCATGATTATTTCCTTTCTTGAAACGTGTAGAGACTTGACAGGGGCTACCTAAGTGATTTATCATATGGTAAAGATAAAGTCCAGCCCACAAATAAGTATACCATATACTTAGATACGAAAGTATTAGTTGGGAAGAAAATCAGGCGAACGAAAGTTCTTGTGGGTTCAAATCCCACCTGCCCCACTAGGGGGTGTGGCGGAAAGGCAGACTCTGGCGGCTGAAAAATGCTTTAGTCAAGATAGGCTTGACGTGTAGGTTCGACTCCTACCACTCCCTTTTATTAGTTAATTTTAGAGATAGTGATTGGAGCATAAAATGAATTCAAAAGAAAAGTTCGCAGAACTCGAAAGTGAAGTAGAGGAACGTTTATTCTGGTTGTGTTCTTTTCAAATTTTGTTCAGACGTGGTAGGTATTTAGTTGGGGTTGAAGTTACAGACGAGTATGGTAATACGAAGTGTGATGTTAGTTACGGAAATAAGCCCTATAACAATGTAGAAGAGTTAAATAAGGCTCTCGAAGAACTGTTGTCAACGTCAGATGAAGTAATTCATCTGGAAGATTTTGATAGAGTGTTTGGAGTTGCAAAATGAATAATCGAGTAAAGATAGTATCACCAAATTCAGTATTCAACGGAAAGACTGGAAAAGTCATTGACATTGTTGAAAAACTGTTGTATCCTGTTCATGTAGTGTTTGACCAGCCGATTAAGATTTTTGGTGTAACGTGTAAGTATAGTATGTTCAAGCAAGAAGAATTGGAGACTATTGATGGAATTTAAGGTTGGCGATAGAGTAAAAACTAACACTCATAACAAAAGAAGTCCATTTAATAACAAGTCTGGTAAAGTTGTTAAAATTGATTATTCGATGCCTATGCCAATTCGTATTGAATTTGATGAACAAGTTATGTCAAGTGGAGTTTGGTTTAACGACATGATTTTTTACGAAAGTGAGGTTCAAATTGACTAAGACACTACTAATCCTGTTTAGCCTAACCCTGATTTTAACCCTTACCCCTTTCGTAGCTAGTTCTCAAGATGCCTTGCCATTTTTGGATGTGAAAACAACAGAGTGTGTTTTTGATGTTGGCTTCCAAGTTTATGGCACAAGATTCGATATGCTCTCACTCTCACAGGACACACAGAGAGTCGTAATTTACACAGCATGGCCGGAAGGATATGAAAAGTCGTATCAGATGGATTTTGGGATGGGCCAGCGTAGATATGTTGAATTTTACAACTTTAGTGAACCACCGCTTTACTACTTATTCCAGACTTATGATTCAGAAGGCACCTTGACTGGAGAAAAGGAAGTAAGGCCGAAGTTTTGTAAGCGCAGCTTATTTATTCCGTCAGTTCGCAGGGGTGAAGATAGACTTTAGATGGCACCCCCTTCTATAGTTAATTTTAATATGTAATATTATTTATTGAGTTTGAATATACTTGTTTGATAAAAGATTCAAACAAGTAAAGTGTGAGAGAAAAAAAGATATTCTCCACACAGTCTTAAATTAGAGAGGAATTTTTATAGATATTTGTTCTATACTAATTCACTCTCTATTTTTTTATCTAAAGTTAAGTTAAAGTAGTCTCGTATCTTTTCCAGTCAAATTTTAGTTTTCGCTTAAAAGTAAAATTTCAGTAAGTTTCATGTAGAAAATGGAGTGTATAAATAATGATGTTAACAAAGAATCAGAAAGAAGAGTTGATTGGTAGACTTAAGAATGCTGGATGGACTGGCAGAAAACTTGAGGCAGTTTTACCAACTGCTCTTGCTCTTTTAGAGAGTGGCAACAGTATTGACAACACAGTCAGAATTATCTTTGAAGACTTTGGATATATGCTGTAGTTAGTCAACAGAATATTTTGAGTAGTAGAGTACAGGGGAGCGCAAGCATTCTTTGTACTCTATTTTTTTATAAAAAATTATTCAAAAGAAAAATTTATTGTTACATGAAAAACTTACCTCAGATGTTTTCTCAGCGTATTCATTTTTTTAGTGCAGCATCGCCGTTTATGTAATTTCGCATAGTCTCCGCAGCCTGTCAGATTTTATCTGTAATTCTTGTGTCGTTTCATTATTTCGTGTTGATTCGAACATAACGTTTAAGCTTTTGTTTCGCACATCGCCACAGAACTCGCAGCGTAAAAACGTTGACATTGTATTCTGTATCGTGTATAGTGTGTGCAGGCAGGCAAGTTTAGCGAAGGGGGTTGAAATGGAACGCAAGAAAAATGTGTGCAGTCTTGATGACTTGCATATTATAAGCGGCATAAAGTATCGCAACGACAAAAACATAGAAGAGGGCGATACAGTGCAGATTCGTTTTAATGGTGGCAAGTACAAAGATGCCATATTCTACTTTGCTACAGAGGACGGTTGTTTATTCAATTGTGAAGGGAATATGGTGAAACTGTAGGTAGAAAAGTATTGACATACGTACAGAAAAGGCGTATACTTGAGTCACGAACGGAATTCACACACACAAGGGGCTGAAAATGAATTGGGTTAGCAGCAGTGACGTAGCGAAGATGCTCAAGTCTGAAATTCGGGCGCAGACTGGTGAGGCTGTAAGCGTTCGTAAGAATCGGTATGGCAACATTGAAGTCGATTGCAGTCGTTGCCCTCAAGTGCGTGCAAAGATTGAAGAAATTGTGTCGCACTGGCGTGCTGGTTCTATGGGTATGTTTGACAACTTTGAGCGTAACGCAATGTATCTTTGCGTCAATCCTGAAAGTGGTTGCAAGACAATCTGGAACGAGTACGCTGTGCGGAATAATTTTCTGTCAGAAATGGCAGAACGTGTAAGCGTCACATACGATTATATCAGCGTTTTTGGTGGGAAGGGCTGGTAAGATGTACAAAATAAATGCTTGGCATCCTGATGGCAGCGTTATTAGTAAAATCAAAAGTGCTTACTACGCAATCGGACAAGAGTTGGAAGTGTGGGAAATTGGTGAATTTGTCGTGGATATGCGTAATGTTGGTTTGAACATTATGATTATCGGTGACAACATTTTTGTGGATTCTGGCCGTTTCCGTCAACGTTAAGGGGGCATAATGTACAGTTTTAAGTCTTACAAAACTAACCTGTATAGTATCGGTGCGATGGGCGAAACACACATTGTATATCTGCTGATTCTCTACACAAACGACAAGATGCTGCCTCTTTACTTCGCAGACAGTCAAGAAGAAGTTGACGCATTCGTTGCAGAATTCATGCGCTGAAAACCGTTGACATTTACTAAAAAGTGGCCTATGCTGGATGTGTAACAGCGTTCAGTGTAGGTCACAAAGGACAAGATATGCTTCCAGCAAATTTAAGAGACAAGAAAAATGGGGATTACGTCTACCCTGCGTATAAATGGCAAGATGCGTTGGGGGTATGGCATGAAAAGGCCCTTGATGAATGCACAAGGGCTGAACTTGCAGAATTTAGCATTAAATGTTTTAATGCTTTGGTTTATTGTGAGGCTACATCTGAAAAAATTGTAGAACAAAGGAATATTGCAGAAAAAACAAATGACAAGTTGATGGTTGAAAATTCCGTGTTGGTCAACAGAGTTCGTAACCTGCTGGCAAGTGAAGAGCGATTGAGAAAAAGTGTCGGCACGTATCAATGGTTCACGGCAATTTTTCTTGTTTCAACAATTGTTCTATCTTTACTAATAGCGTCTTTGCTAGTTTTCTAAACAGTTTTTAGAAAAGTATTGACGCCTTAGAAAATCAGTGATATACTTGAGTTACGAAAGAAAGTTGAAGCGGACAACTTAAAACCTAGTAGGCAGGAAGTAAGCCTACAATCCGCATCAAGTCAGTAGTGGTCTGCGACAGGAACAAACGAAAGTGCTTTGAGTCTATCGTCCTGCGCTATGGGTTCAATTCCCATAACTGACACTGAATTTTTAAGAAGTATTGACAATCTAGGCAATCGGTAGTATACTTGACGTAGGCAAATCAATCTAGTCTTTAAGGAGACAAAAAATGTTCGTCAATAATGTTGTTGTTAATGGTGTAGCTCTCAAGGTTGCTTTTGTTCGCTTTGATGAAAACGGCCTGTCTGTTGAAGGCATGACGCCTTCTGGCACGACTGAAAAACTTCAGGTTCCGTTCTGTGATGGTATGACTCTGACTGTGGAGATTGCACAGCCTGTCCCCGTCAAGAAGGAGCGCAAGCCACGTAAGGCGAAGGCGCAGCCGGAAGTCGTTGAGAATGCGCCAGTAGTGGAAATGGCGACTGATGCAGAGTATGCAGAGTACCTGACTCAGAATCGTCGTGGTCGCCCCTCAAAGAAGATTGTCGCTTACAAGGCAGCGCACAACCTCTAAATGGTAGCGGAAAGTTCCCCCGACTTTCCTTTATCAAAAGTATTGACAACTGAATAGTTAAGTGATAAAATGGGTGTGTAAGTGAATTTTGGCAATTAGGGATTTTCCACAGTAGGGGTGGGGGCTGTGGCTACTCAAAGAGGGTAAGAAACTTGACAATCAATTTTTAGAGAAGTATTGACACCATAGAAAATTCGTAGTATACTTGATGTGTAGGTGACGTTGAACAGTGGAGAGACTGGTAGACGTTGTATCTGTGACAAAACGCTGTTAAAGATGCCAGCGACAAAACACAGGTGGGGTGTGACAGGCGTACCAAAAATCGCCAAGTGTGCCTATAGCGGCTGCAATAAGTGTAATCGACTGCACTGCACTTAATATGGCAAATTGTTCACACTCACAATAAAAAGTGCGCCAGGGCCGTGTCTCTGCCGAAGTTAGGCTAAAGGCTCAAAGCAGTTTTTGAGCAGGCTGCTAAAGCTGGCGCACTCAATAAAATCCACATTAAACGCCAGATAGAAACGTTGTGTTTTATGACACGTTGACAAGTGGACTGGTAGTCTTATTAAAATCAGATACTTGGCTACTTTAACTGTCCCTCACAAGTGGGCGTCGTTGAAAAACGGTGAAAAGAACACTAGCAGGTGGCCTCTGCAAAAAAGTAGCCAAGTATGTGATTTTAATAGAAACCTTGACAGGTATGAAAACCTGTAGTATACTGAAAGTGTAGCACGCCTACTCTGGAGTAGCTCCCAGAGAGACTTGGTGGTAACGGAAGTGACCGTGTCGTGGTAGTTTAATGGTAAAAACATCAACGTTTCCGTATCTTGTTCATTCTAGAACGGGCAAGAAATAAGAGGATTAGCTACCCTCCTATTAGGATGATTGAAGATGGTGGTTAGATTCCACCCCATGGCAGCACCAAGAGTAGACGAAAGTTGAATAACGAGGCGTTTTCACAGAACTCTTGACAGGCACAAAAGCCTGTAGTATACTTGATGTGTAACCGGAACACACAGGAGATTAAAAATGTCGAAAACATACGCACACCAAAAAGAGTATGAATACTGGCAACTGCCAAGTGATGTGCGAACATCACAAAAGAATCAAAAACAGTTTCGTCATAAGATGGGTGTTGGTTGGGTTCGTAGCACAAATTCTTGTCGGTGTGGTGGCTCTTGCCCCGGATGTCAGAATAATCGCAAGTGGTTTGATACCAAGTACCGCAAAGCGGCAGAACAGGACATGGCAGAATATGAGTCGGGTACGTATTGACATTAGTATTCAAATGTCGAACGGTCGGTCGGTTGTCCACAATTCTTACCCGCCAGTAGCAATCATTGACGATACGGAGCAGGTTGCGGCATACATTCAGCGCATTGTCGATTGTATCCGTCCTGGCGCACAATTTTCTGTCTCTAATCCAGTGATTGAGGATGGCGTGCTGTGAAAGTCACAAGTAACATTATCATAACTTCCAGAAAAAGGGTTGACTTTGGAGAGGTAGTGGACTATGCTACTTTTAAGCACGAAAGAAACGAACTAGCCAGCAGAATGAACGAAAAAGCCTGGAAAGCGTTTGTCAAGTGGTGCGACAGAAATAAAGTTGACCAGAACGAATTTGAAATGTTCGTTATGGAGAATAAAAATGCGCAAGGGAACCGACGATTCAATTAAGTGGTATCTGTATGATGTCATTCGCCTGGGTGAATATGATGACCCGCACACAGGTGAAGTCAATCTGACACAGGCAGCAGAATCGTGCTTTGTAGAGTTTGACATACCAGACAACGACGAAAGACCTTATGAAATTGCCTACACTGTAGCTAAGAACCTGGGGAAACTATGAAATGAATTAGACGCCTTAGGGCGTCTTTTTCTTTGCCTATACTTAGTGTCACTATGACACAAGCATGGCAGTTTATAGCCGTTTTAAGCCCTTCTAAAATCAAAGTGGTACTAGGACACTAAAACGTCGCTATCGCCCCAAATAGACCCCTCTACGGGCCGTGGTTGGCATTCTATGATGTGACCCTAGCAGCACAATTCACGCCTGTCACTTTCCCCAGAAAATTGACACCATAGAAGTATTGACACCCTACAAAAATTGGTGTAATATTGATGTACCGAGTCATTTAATAGCGAAGGGATTGAAGATGATTGTCTATCTTGTGCAAGTTTGGCGATATGGCTGTGATTATTTTGATGACGGCAAAGAAAGTGATTATGAGTTTGTTATTGACAGTAAGGAAAAAATTGTTGAGAAACTCAAGACTTACAATTACTGGTCTATTGCTTTTGCTAATCCCTACAATGTTACAAATGGTGATTATGTCGCTGATGGTTTCACAGCTTATGAGTGCGATGATAAAGACAATATTTTAGAGCGTGATTTTGATGAACTTTGGAGTGAATATCATTAAAACCATTGACATTCATCTAATTCAGGCGTATACTTGATTCAGAGAGGCAAGTCAATCAAGGGGATAAGAAATGAACTTCTACGTAGTAATTCTCGTTGACGGTCAGTGGAAAGAGGAATTGATTGTTCACGTTGAATTCGTTGACGGTAAGCTGCCGCTAGACTTCGACCATCAAATTCGCAAGGTTGTCACTGAGTTGTTCGGCATCTGCGCCTGGACTGCTGAAAATGCAGAAAATAGCAAGGGGGTATGGAAGTGGTGATGTTCACAACTCGCACGCCTGACGGCGATTTTATCGCACTTCCAGTAGAGACGCTTGCACAGGTTGTAGAGTTGTCATTCACAAAGCACGGTGAACCTATAATTCAGTGTTATTTTGATGACGAAGTTGTTCTGACAAAAGTCTTGACGCTCCAAGAAATCAGTGATATGATTGATGCATTGAACGAGTTGAAACGACTAGCAGGGGGCTGATATGAAAGAGCACGAGATTTTCCAGAGTGGCGTAAATGGTGAGTTTGATGGTATCGTTATCAATGATTTGTGTGAACATAAAATATTTGCTAGAATTGAAGGTGGCGAAGCCTATTGTGACTTTCAATTTTGGGATACTTCGCATCTTGTTGACTTGGACAAGTCAGAAATCGACGCCATGATTGGCTTTCTGACGTTCGTTCGCAGTAAGATGGGCTGAAAATACGGCCTCTAAGGTGCCTCTAGAATCATTGTGGTGGTCTAATACCAAAAAGCTGCTACAAGCGATTCTAGGGGCCTCTACGGGCCGCAGATGGGCTTCTAATAAACGGGGTTGCCACGGTATTGACACTTCAAGAAATCAATGATATGATTGATGTATTGAACGAGTTGAAAAGACTAGCAGGGGGCTAACGTGTTTAATTATAAAATTGTCTTTGAAAAAGATAGCAGGGTAACTAGTGTATGCTTTTATGAAAGTGAAAACGGTGAAATCAATTCCTTTGTAAACGAATTCGCACAAAAAGAAAGGGTGGAAAAAACAACAACCTTGTGGGTATGTTCAGAAGAAATTCCAGAGTATCTTTTGCCATTTTGCTATTTTGAAGTCCATAATGAATGGCGAGTCTTGGCCTAAAATACGGCCTATAAGGTACTTCTAGAGTCGTTGTAGTGGTCTAGTACCAAAACGGCGCTACAAACGATTCTAGGGGCCTTGAGGGGGCGTAGATGGCATTCTATAACTTGGGGTTGCTACGGTATTGACAGGGTTTCTGAGGCAGCAAATTAAAACGGCTCAAATGTATCTATGCTGCGTTACTTTATGTAACTATGACGCTCTGGACTTGGGTTCGACTCCCAACAACTCCACAAGAAGTATTGACATTGTGTGCGCCCTGCTGTATACTTGACTTAGGAAAGCAAAACAACACAGGAGATTGAAAATGTACACGATTGAAATCATTAGCGAATGGCGTAATAGTGATTACGGGTGGGATGGCTGGCCTAGCTTCTATTACATTGTCAGAAACGAAGATGGCGAAATTGTGATTGAAACTGACTGGCAGGAGGGCTTCACGAACGAGCAATTTGCTACTAATTTCATGCACACTAATTTCCCTGGTGTTCAATTCTCTGTTGAAGGTGACATTTAAGATGAACAAGAACGAAGTAATCAAATCGTGGCGTAAGTACGTAAAGCCGATTGTCGTTGCCCGACATGGAAAAAACGACATCTATGCCCTGCGTGAGTCATGGAATGACATGACTGACAGCTTGGCGAAGGATGGGCAGATTACGTGGCAGCAGTGTGATACTTGGGTGCCACCGAAGGAATGTAAATAGAAGTATTGACACTTCCAGTTTTTTGGAGTATACTTGACTTAGGCAAGTAAAAATTCACAGGAGACACAAAATGTACACACGTCAAGACTATCTGAACAAGGTTTGCACGCACCGAGAATACTATCTTGGGATTGCACACGAAGTTGGTGCCCGTGTGACTGGTGAGTTGCTTGAGCGTTGCAAGGCTTCGACTGATGCAAACTTCAATGACATCCCACTTTCAACGTGGGATACGTATGCGAAGGTTTGCAGTACACCGCAGATTGCGAAGTCGTTCAAAGAGCGTGGCGACTATACGACACTTGCGGGGCTTGTGTGCTTGTTCAAGTGTGCGGCACAGGAACAGGTTCGTGGTTGAGTCAATCCTAAAAGTGGTCAGGGGCTTTCTGCTCCTGGCCCTCTCTCTCACAGAAAATCAAGAAGAAGCAGACAGGATAGCACTTGCGCTTAATATCCTAAATACCCCTTCAATAAGCGAATTTGAAGACGAGTTTTGAGTGATACATTTGAAAAACATTGACAATTTGTGAAACGTGATGTATACTTGATGTACCCCTTCAAAAAGTGATTTTAATCTGGAGATTTTGAGAACTGATTTGAATTTTCTATAGTGAAATGAGAATAAAATGTCTGGCTACTTGATGTTAAACGCTGAACAATACTACTACGAACCTTTTGACGTGCTCAATCTGCGAATGTTGGATAGTAATACAAAAATCGGAGAAATGGCACAGATTGCTTTTGACTGGTTTGTGGCAAAGAAAACTAAGCGTGGCTTTAATGAGTATCAAGAAGTTCGTGTGTATTGTGAGGGTGCTGATTCTGGAGACTTTCGTGTGTACTTGAGTTCATTCGTTGTAAAGGAACTTGACAAGTGGACTGTACACCGTCCTGAATGTATTGAGCCTGGATTATATCTTGTTTATGGTTATGGTGACGGTACTGTTCACTTTTACTTCAAGATTGAAGACGGCGTAGTGAGCAGGGATTATATAAGAGTTGAGTAAGTATAAAAAGAAAGAGCGTAAGAAAATTAGCTAATAACTAAAATTCTTACGCTCTTTTTATTTTTATTTTTTTTATAAAAATTTATGTATTTTTTTTATACGTCAGCCTAATAAATTCGCCTCAGATGTTTTTCTGAAAAGTTGGCCTGAAACCGCCACTTTTTATTGACATAAAACGAATGGTACACATCCGTTACATCGAATGTTACACGCACACTTAAGACGCTAATTTCCTTAAAAAATCAGCGTAACTTGCGGTATATGGCACAATTTTAATTGCGTGTATGGATTGCCCAAAACACGGGGAAAATTGTGCACATTGTATAGAAACACAATAAGGCCGTTTTTCAACGGCATAACGCAAGCATAGCACGCATGGAGAACTCCGACAACGTTTCTATAAATGTTGCAAGCGTATCGCACAATTGACGCAAAGCTTGTGAAAATTGACATAACGCATTGTAGTGCGTTGGTGCTATTTTAGCGTAGGCTAAACTATGAAAGAGTGTAGGTCTATGCGAAGACATTTGACTATACGCAAGCCCGCTATGCCTGTTTATAAGCGATTTAAGCGATTTTAGGTGCCTTTTGGTATCCTAGCACCTTTTTATAATTTGCGCCGTTTAGCACGAGAAATATCTGTAATAACTTTTGGTCAAATGTTAAAGTTATGGTATTTTTCAGCGAAAATTGCAAAGGTTGACATAACGCCCGAACATCGTTTGACCGTGTGCTCCAGACCATCCGACTTCGCATAGTCTCGCACGCAGACGCATTCTACTTTCCTACTTTTGAGTATATCGGCGGATACGATTAAAACAGTAAAATTCTGCAATTTTCGTTGCAGGTTTACCATAATAAACTGGGTAAACGTGTTTTTTTCGTCTTTTCATCGCATATTATAAGCTTTGTGCAATGTTATACGACATAAAACACGAAATTACAGGGTTTGCATAGACTTTTGGCTTAGAATGTGTTCCAAAACGTGCATTTTGCGATTTGCGCTATGCTTTTGACCGTGTTACACTGTTGACAGTTGGGTAGCACGTTAAAAACTGAAGTTTGAAAGACACATTGCGGCGATTGCCGCTATACACCTGGAGAATAACAGGATGAATAACAAAACGTTTGCACAAGCACTTTTCTGGTATGATGCCAAGCTAAAGGAATTTTACGGAAGTGAAACACAGATTGATTACAAACTACTACGCAAGATATACGATAACGATATGATGCGTAGTAGATTCACAAACGTTTTTCTAGCGTGGCAAGATGAAAATGACATTTCACAGATTATCAAGGTAATTGATGCGTGGCTAGTGCAATTTGCAGAATACAATGGAGGGTATATCTAAAATGATTGATTACTCGTGTACAGAGGATGGCAATAATCATCGTTTAGTGATCATCTCTGGAAACACAACTTACCAGATTGACTATAGCGGACAATTCCAAGAATTTTTTGACCATTATCGGAAAATCTTTGAGTTGTCGCCAGACTGGTATATTCCAGAGGATTGTCGGGGACAGTCTAGCAAGTTCTCTGATTTTCTTAACCTACGTTTGCAGTGAAGGATACAACTATGAACAACGCACAAAAACGACTGTTTGAGCGCAACTTGACCGAAACGTACATTTCAAACGTTTTGCAAGTTTGGGAAGTTGCGAAGGGTAGGCAACTAGTCAATTCTACATGGTATGATGAGGCATTCAATCTGCTAATTGACACTGCCGGACAATACAATGTCACTGTTGAAGATGTAGCGTGGGTTACTGCTACGCTTTCGCCACACTTGTCATGGCGTGTGAACATTGAATCTGTTTACGCTTTTTTTGACAGTTGGTTCGGTTTGCCGAAACAATGTTCGCAATCAGCGTATGGAACGCAAGTGCAAAAGTGCGAATTGTATATGTCTGGCGAATTGTCTGGATTGCCCACTGGTCGCAAGGTAGAAGCATTCTACCGTAATCTGCTAGGCGACAAATCCGCAGTAACGTTTGACCGACACATGTACCGAATTTGCACGCAAGGTGCACGCAATATTGACGCAATGTCTGGAGATGCAAATATCGGCACAATCGAATTTCGCTGCGGAGTTGCGGCGGTCAAGTATTGTGCTAAGTTGTTGAGTATTCAACCGGCAGAATTACAGTCAATCACTTGGCAAGTTGTTTGTCGGTAAGGGGATAACATGATGAAAAAACAATTCACAGCCAGGAACATTGTCAGGGATTCTAGGGAAAATGGCGTAGCAAAGTATGGTAACTTTACCGTCAAGTACAATGACAAAACCGGATTTTACAGTATCATCTTTGACGGTATCGTTTTACGTGTTGTTGTTGGATTGTCCTATATGAATGCAGTTGAATACTTGGAGAATAAACTAACATGGTAACTCTATCGCATGTAGCGTCCATTTTTGTTCCGTCAACAGTAGATATTGACAAGGCAATCGACAATAGCGGCATTGTGCGTTCCATCCTGGCGCAATTGTCCGAAAAGTTTGGTGGCGCTAGCGCAACTCAAGTACAGGGAGCTTGGCTATCTGACACTGCTGGTTTAGTAGTGGAAAATGTGACGCGGATTTTCTGCTACGCTACAGAGAGAGAAACGCTACACGACGTGTTTTTCAACCTTGCTGAAGAATTAAAGGTTGAAATGTCGCAAGATGCCGTTTTGATTGATATTGATAATGTTGGTTATCTGGTATAAAGGAGAAAATACAATGTACACTGTAACTGTTAACGGCAGAATCTATCCGGTCAATAATCCGAAAATGTTCGTTCATAAGTTGCACTTGACACGTAATGCAAGCGTAACTTGGCACACTGACGGAAATTGCACGATTGTCGATAATCCGATGATTGAACGTCCGTTGGTCAAGTTGTCTAGCGATATTGTAACTACGATTAAGGAGGGGTAGCATGAAACGCTATATCATACTCTGGAATAATGCAGACATTGAAGAGACAAACGATCCAGAGTACGTCAAACTTGGCAAGCTAATACGCAAGGATTACCCTAGTCGCACACTATCAAAGCTTGTAGCGTATGATGTATACGAAAATGGTACTCTGCGAGATTGTGTCAAGTATCCATACGGGGTGAAAGCATGAAAACCTATTTCTTTTCAGTGTGGCATATGGGTGAATTTGACTATTGCGATAGTCGAGACGGAAAAAGCGCAAGCGAAGCAAGGATAGATTTACAGTCATCTCTACCAGATGAGTTCAAGGCGCTACATATCACGCAGAATATGTTCGAATGCTGGCAAGATGCACCACGTATGGCAAAGCGTTTGTATTTTGAGGGTAAGGTAGAAACATTGTAGACACACATCCACCTATCGTTTTTTGGGATATTTGGGATATTGAACAAATGCACAAAGGTGTTCAAATGCACAGTGAACACTTTTTCAGAATAGCAAATTTGTTCTAATCTCACTCCACTACAATAGAATATATGTTCTATAGGACGGTGAAGAACCGTCCTTTTCTTTGCGCTGTCATGTTAACATTTTCTGCTGCTTACATTTTAATCTTTACAGTCTATTGCGTGTTACATGGCATAACGTTATCCGCCTACTCTCCAGTATCCTATACTATGTGACACATAGTACTATGTGACGTACACAAAGGCCGATTATAGGCGATTTAAGACGTTCTATTTTCATTCTTGATACTTTATACCTAAATGCCCTCTATCGTTCAATCTAGGTGCCTTCACGGGCCGTGAATGGCATTCTGTGAGTTGTGCCTACGGCACTATTCTACAGTACCCTATACAGGATGGATTCTATGCCACATAGAACATATGTTCTAGTGAATAATCTATTGTGCATATTGCACAAAGTAGAACACATGTTCTATACTGTGCATGTTGCACAAAAGATTATGTATATATAGCACATATGTTCTATAGTGTAGTGGAGTTGCAACTATATATGCAAGTGCAACATATATTACACACAAAAGTTGCAAGGCATAGAACAAATGTGCTACCCCTTGTTGACATAATTCTAAAGCGGGGGTGGGTGGAACGATACGGGATATATGAGCATTTTGGATGTTCTTTAACTCTATTCTTCTAAAACTTTATATACTTTATATACTTATATATACTTTATATAACTCAGAAACAATGCTAACTAGCTATATATACAACAAAGAATATAACTATACAAAAAGTTATAAAATATAGGAAGTCATCTATAATATCCAACTTATTTTCAAAATACTTATAGTCTTTATTAAACTTTTTCCTAAGTGATATAAATTCACTAATTAATACTATTTGTATTAAAACTAAGAATAATAAAACAATAAAATATATCATGTTTTAATCCCTTCACTAACACATATTATTAAATAAGTAAGAAATTATAGCTATCATTACTAAAGCTACAGAGATATTAAGTTTATTCCTTCTTAGAAAAGAAGAGAATGTAATATCTATATATATATTATATGACTCTAGTCTCTTCTTAAACTCATAACATATAGTATATATATATATTATATATAGAATACTAAGAACTATAAAGTATATAACCCCCCTGAACTCTGTGTGTTCCATAAGTATTTACTCCTGTGATATACTAGACAAGGGCACACATGCCCCTTTTATCTATACTATACTACACATGAGGCGATTTATGAAATATATGAGAGTGTTGAATATCATTACACCAGTATTTGAAGTATACATACTTTTTTTCATGCTACAGAACGAACTCAATATAACTAATCTATACTTGACTAATGACTGGCATATTAATCAAAGTATCCTAGTCACTATGATTTTCGTAGTAATAATGGAAACTTTAATAGGCTTCTTTAGTAAGCATAAACTCAAAAGACTCCGCTACTTGTCAATATCTTCAATACTATCTACAATTTTGGGGTGTATATGGCTGATAATGTTCTTCAATGCAATAATACATGACCACTTTAGAACATTAACAGTATTACTTTTATATCTTTCACTAATAAGGCTAATAATCTCTTGGTATCTTGCAGATTTTAGCAAGGAATAAATATGACTGAGACACAATTTTATATATTACTAATCCTCGCAGTAGTCTCAATATCGCTATTCATATTCAACGTGCCACGCAGACTTAACGAAATAATTGACCCACAGTACAGGCGTGCAATAAGCTTAGAAACAGAGATACTGTTGTGGAAGGAGAAGGTTAGTGAACTTCAAAAGGAGCTACTTGAAGAGAGGCGGCGTAGTTCTTTACTTTTGGAGGAGTTAAATAAATTAAAATCTAGAGTTACTAACCTTGAGGATTTCAACGATACTATAATGTTAACAAAGGAAAAAGCTACTCTGTTAGTGATGGGAGATAGTCAATTCGGAATGGCTGACAGGAACGCTCTCAGACGTGCCGGAATTTTATTCCACAGGCTTATTGACGGTTCATTTTCTTCTCTAAGGGAGGAATTGCAGCGTAAGCGCAGTGAGGGGAGGCAGTACAAAGTAATTCATATTAGCTCGCACGCTGATGCAACTGGTATACAATTTTCTGATGGAAAGTACAGTGGCAATGACATTTCTGATATACTTGATGGTGTGGAACTATTGTTCCTTGCGTCTTGCAGTAACGTCAACGTATCAGATAGTATCTTGGGAGTTGTCCCAAATATTGTTGTTGTGTACGAGGAAGTTAATACGAAGGATATGGAGTCTTTTGTGTACGAATTTTATAACGAATTAAAATTAGATTTTAATATATTAAAGAGTTTCAACGCAGCAGTATCAAAGGTTCCATCAGTTTCAGAATTTGTTGATTTTAGAAGGAGTATATAAATGCCTAGACCAAAGGGAAAGGCCGAAGTAGAAAAGTACGAAGATGCCCGTATGGGCATTATGACATTGAGCAACGAGGAAAGGATAGCAACGGTGTGGGCGGCTAGACTATCTGGCATGACACACAATCAAATATACTATTTCCTCCAAGAACGTTTCGGTGCAGCACTGCCTCCGGCATACTCTGCAAAGAACGTAGAGCACGACTTGCAGACAGCATTCAGTCAACTCCCAAGTACATATGGTGAGACTGCGAAGGATATGGTTGCAATCGAGAACGCACGATTTGACAGGATGTTAAATTCAATTTGGTCAAAGGTTGAAGATGGTGACACAAGGGCTGTTGATACTGCTTTAGCAATTAGTCGTGAACGTCGCAAGATGCTTGGTCTTGATGAACCTGAGAAGTTCCAGGTTGACTGGAGAATTACACTCGCACAGATGGTACAGGGTGGAGAATTAACACCTGCTCAAATTGTTGATGAATTTGGTGAGGAAGTTCTTGTTGAGGTTAATGAGAAACTTTTGGAGTTAAGATGAGAGAAAGTTTTGAGGAATGGTTTAATGACAGTTAAGACTTTAATTCCAGATGAAGTTTACAGAAGAGCTAAAACTGCGGCTTTAAGAACGAAGGTTGAAAAAGAGGGTGCTTTGAAAGCGCCCGACGACCCTATTACTTGGGCAACCGCAATGTTTCCAAGTCTTTTCACAAGAAGTTTTGGGAAGATGCACGAAGATGTTTTTAATTGGGCCTGGAGCATAGAATTAAACAAAATACATCCACCACTTGTTGCTGTATGGTCTAGAGGTTTTGGTAAATCAACCGTTTGTGAAGCAAGTACAATTATGGTTGGTGCTAGAGGCACTAGAAAATATGCTCTTTATGTAAGCGCAACACAAGAACTTGCTGACCAACACGTTGCGTCAATAAGAGATATGGCAGAAACCGCAATTATGAGAACGTATTACCCCGTTTTCTCAAAACCAAAACTAAGCAAAGAAGGTCATAGTAGAGGTTGGCGTAGAAACCGCTTGGTTTTTGGCAATGGCTTTACAATTGACTCCGTTGGTCTTGATACAGCGAAGCGTGGCTCAAAAATGATGGATCAGCGCCCATCATATTTTATTCTTGACGACATTGATGAAAAGGGCGATGGCCCCGCCATTACACAAAAGAAAATAGATACCGTCTTCACATCACTTTTACCTGCCGGTAGTAAAGACGCTACTGTCCTTGCAGTTCAGAATATGATTATTGACACTGGCATATTTGCGAAGCTTGCACAGTCAGACCCACCATTTATGAAAGACAGAATCCTATCTGGCCCATTTCCAGCATTAGAAAATTTTGAGTGGTGGTACGACGAAGACGGCAAGATTGATATTAGCGGTGTGCCTACTTGGAGTGGTTTTACTATTCCAGAGATACGCAACACAATTAACACTGTTGGTATTACTGCTTTTAAGAGTGAGTACCAACATGAGATTGTTGACGAAGATAGCCTATTCGCTGGTGTCAAGTTTAATTCAATCCCACGAAATCAGGTTCCACCGTTAATTTCAGTTGTTGTCGCTGTTGACCCTGCTGTTACGAATAAAGAAGGAAGTGACTCACACGGTATTTGTTGCATGGGTATGGATGGCAAGGGTAAGAAATACATACTAGACTTTTGGGAAAAGCGTGCAACTCCTGAGATTGCTATAAAGAAGGCTTTGTATTTTGCTGTTAAATATGATGCAACTCTTGTTAGAATTGAATCTAATCAGGGTGGTGATACACTTTTGTTTATGTGGGATGCAATCGTAGAATCTTCTGGCTTGTCATACGAAAGAATTCCTGGTGTTGAACTTGTTCGTGCAACTGCTTCTACTGGTTCAAAAATGGAACGTGCGAGTCAAATGTTGTTAGACTATGAACTTCAAAAAATGTATCACGTAGAGGGTGCCCATAAAGAATTGCTTGAGAGTGCTTTACTACGCTTTCCGTCACGCCCACCCGATGATGGCGTAGATGCTTGTTATTGGGCATGGAATGGTTTAAGTGAAAGTGAAAGGTGGCTCACATGATGTGTGATTTTTGTAGTCAATTGGCTACATTTACAATTCGTGACGAATATCACTATAAGGATGCCGAAGGCTATTTAAGAGTCAGAGGGCTTCCGTATGTTAAAAGAGTGTGTAGGGAGCACGAATTTTTGGTTAATAAGGTAATTTACTACTCGGAGGAATTACAGAATGGCGAAAGACGTTAGAATTTTATCACCGACTGCTGTTAAGTCGCTAACTGCCGAACAATTTAATAATGATGATATGTGGCAGGATGTTACTTCTTACGGAGAGAGCAGGAATAAAACTGGTGAGATACAAAAGGGGAGAAAGTATCGTCAGGAGATTGCGACACTTAACAGATGTATAGACATTCGTGCTGGTGCTGTTGCAAGTGTCCCATTCACTGTCTATTCATTGAAGGATGGTGAAGAATTAGTCAACAGTTCAAATTTTTGGTCAAATGAAAAGTTCCGCTGGCTCTCAATAATTCAGAATCTCCTGTACTTGACAGAAGCAAGTCTACTGCTAACGTCTGAGGCATTTTGGCTAAGGGAAAAAAGTATAACGAATAAGAATCTTGGCTTTAGATGGCTTGCTGCACCATACATTAATCCTATTTACTCGAAGGATAGTGGCATTATCGGATTTGAAAGACAATTGAATACTGGCGAGAAGGAAGTCTTCACAACTAAGGATGTTGTTTATTTTATGACACCAAATCCACTTGGAGAGCTAGTGCCAGATACGCCACAAGTTTTGTCTGCTGCTGCAAGTGCAGGTGTAATTCTCAATTACGAACACTTCGTTAGTGAGTTCTACCGTAGAGGCGCAGTGAAGGCTACTGTACTTTCTGTAGATAGAAGTGTTCCACCTAGAGAGCGTGAAAGACTACGCAACTTCTGGCAGGAAATGATGTCTGGTGTAAAGAATGCTTTTACGACTGAGGTTATTAGTGGTTCGCTTGATGCACAAGTAATTGGTGAGGGGGCTGGTGAGAGTGAAAAGACAGATGTACTGCGTGACCGCCGCAAGGACATAGCTACTGGAATGGGAGTTCCATTTAGCCTTTTGTTCGGAGATAGTTCTGCAAGCTATACGGCTGGCCCCACAGAGGAACTTAATTTCCTCAAGTACACTGTAGCCAGAAGAATTAATTCAATTCAAGAGGTTTTGAACCAGAATATATTCACACCAGATGGCGTGCGTATTAGATTTTATATCGAACATCTACCTGCCTTTAGAGATTTTGGCGCTACACAGGTTGATATTTTCAAGAAGTACACTGACTCCCTACTTCCTGCTTCACTGTCCGCTAGACTCTCTGGAATTCAACTTCCAGATGGCGTAACATACGAAGACCTTGATAAATTCGTTGCAGAAGAGAGAGAACGACAATTCAAAGAGAAGGAAAGAATTGTTACTTTGAATTCAAAGATTCAGGAACAAAGTGGCGGCAAGCAGCCAAGTAAGAAAAGGCCAGAGGAAGACAATAACCTGAAAATGACTGACATTGACTTTGACCAGGAAGTCAAAGTTTTTAAGAAGTGGTTGCGTAATAGAAAGTACATCGCTGACCCACTATCTTTTGACTCAGAAGTTTTGTCAGACGAGCTAAAGATGGAGATTTACAATTCGTACTGGAAGGGGAAGGAAGCGGACAGCTTTGAAGTGGAGGAATATTAATGGCGAGCTTTTCTACTTTAGGTTTTGACGATACAGAGGAATTGCAAGTCCTACTTGACGAAGAGTCTAAGTACGAAGAGAAAATTAATTCTGCCCTACTCGCACAGTCACTTGCTCTTTTTGGCACAGACGCAGAAATTCAGGACAAGAGAGAATTTCAGGGTGAAGTTCTGTCGAAATTCGATGCAAGTGCAGACGAGTTAAAAGAAGTCCTGGCTGACGCTATTCTCGCTTACGCTCTACTTGGCTTGCAATATGCTGGTGACTTGCTTTCGCAGTTAATCCCAGGATTTTCAATAGAGGACTACAAAGATGAAGTGCAAAGATGGGCAGTCGGTAGGGCTGCTCTATCTTTTGATTTAGTTCAAAAAACAAGCCGCAAGAGGCTTGAGGTTGCGCTTGCTGCTTTTGTGGCTGGTACGTTGTCTCTTGATGCACTAATAAAGCAATACAACTCTGTAGCTGCTGACTTAGAGAGGGCGAGTCTAATTAACGAGACAGAGAGCATTAACGCTTTTAACATGGCAATAGTAATACTCGCAAGGGCTGTTGGGTTTGTTGTGGCTTTGAAGTGGGTCACTTCTAAAGACGAAAAAGTTTGTCCTGTTTGCAGGCCCAGGCATGGTATGGTGTATCCAGTTAATTCTGCTCCGTCTATTCCGAGCCACCACGGGTGCCGTTGTTTTTGGGCTTTAGTCGTAGACAGGCGCAAGATTATCACACAATACTTGGGATTCTAGAAGCCTGATTATAAGCGATTTAAGGCCCCTCAAATCATAAAGTGGTACTGCACCACTAAAATTGTTCTACAACGCAAAATAGAGGCCCTGACGGGGCGCTAATTGGCATTGTAGCATTGCACGCTACGGAGGAATTTCGTGAGTGACATTGTTTACATCAAATCGAGTAACATAAAGCAGGTTGCCGCTAAGTTGACAAAACTTGGTCGTTCTCTTGACGAACTAGACAAACCTTCAAGAGAGACTGGCAAGATGGGTCTTGCCGCTGTCAAAAGTTACCCTGTTATTGGTGCTTGGTACAACGGGGATATTACTTCTGCTTCACAGAGACCAGGGAGCAAGTACAAGCGCACATTCGCTCTTCAAAAGTCTTGGAATGGCAGAATAAATAAAAAGGGTAAAGACTACGTTGAATATCTGATATATCAAAAAGGCGTTTTGAATCCTAAAAGCGGCAAAGATGCGAGAAAATATATGCCGTATGTCCAGGGGAGCGAGCAAGTTGGAACACATGCTCCGTGGTGGAATACTCTAGACCAGTGGCGAGATATACTCCCACCTTTTGTTGAGAAGGGTTTTAGAAGTTGGGTTAGGAAAGTTCTTCGTGGGTTCTAAAGAACGGAATGCTTTTGAAGAATTTCATTATTGTGTTCTTGTGCTTTTTGCTAAACTTGATATAGATACCAGACCTATTGACTGCAAAGTAACCACGTCTGAACCAAGTTTCTTTTACGCTAGATGGAGTTTCTTTCATTAGTTTGTCAAGTCTATAAGTAAGTGTCTTATCGCTACCTTCTATATTTGTGACTAGACCAACTGCAAGAAAGTTCATATCAAATGATAATCGCCTAATGTTGCGCTTTGCAACAAGAAGAAAAGTTTCACCTTCGTATGTGATTATCATGTATGGGAATTCGGTATTATCTAAAAACATAGTATTTTCCTTACATTTTTTAACGATTATGGTAATATAAAGTCGTGCGAGTAATTCGCATATTGATTGTAACATAGGAGAGGATGATGGAAGTTAAAATTAAATCTTATGAGGATGGTAGTGATTTAGTATTGCAGGGTTATGGCGTTATTTTTAACTCTACTGATTTACACGGTGAAAAGTTTACTAAGGACACAGATTTTGGTCTTGATAATATTGGTAAACTCCCTGTTTTCTATTCACACAATCTTAAAGAAATAAAGGGTGTAATTGGCAGGGCTACAGTTAGTGCTGTTGATGATGCTGGAATTTTGTTTGATATTATTGTTGAGCGTTCAAACAAGTATCTCGCTGTTGTAAAGAAACTTGTTGAAATGGGTAGGCTTGGTTTGTCAACTGGTGGTCTTCCTCAGAACATGGAGAGGGATGGCAATGTTATCAAAACATGGAATCTTGTCGAACTTTCTTTGACTGAAACGCCAGCAGAATTTTTAACCTTGTCTTTGACCCAAGTAAAAGAATTTAACGACATGCTTCAAGAGGCTGCGTCTGAGAATGTGATTGAGAGCGAAGAGCTAAAGTCCATTGATGTGCCGGAAGCTGGTGTTGAAAATAAATCGGAAATTATTGAAGTTATAGGAGAAATTAAAATGGAAGATAATGTGAAGTCTGTTGAGGAAAAGGCTCCTGAGCAGGATGAAGCCTTGAAGAATATTAATGCTTCAATTGCTCATATCATGGATTTGCTTGAAAACACTAAGGCTGCGAAGGCTGGTTATATTACTGCTGAGGGTGGCACTGCTGAACCGAATATTAAGTCTTTCGGTGACTTCCTTGTTGCTGTCAGACGTGGCGACCATGCACGCTTGACAAGTGTTTATAAGTCAGTTAAGGACATGGGTGAATCCCCTGGTTCGGCTGGTGGTTATTTGGTTCCGACTGAGTACGGCAATCAGCTAATTCAGGTTGCTGCGATGGAAAATCAGGTTTACAGTCGTGTGAATCGTGTTCCTGTGCAGCGTGAGTCTGGTACTTATCCTGCTCTTGACCAGTATTTTGCTCCTACCGCTGGTAGTGGCGCTACTGCCTTCGCTGGTGGTGTGACTGCTGCTTTTACACAGCCTGGGGCTACGTTCACTGAGACACAGCCTGCTTTCAGCACGCTTAACTGGCGTCTAAATAAGGTTGGTGGCTTTACGGAAGTTGAAAACGAACTTGTTGAGGATTCGCCTTTTGCTATTGAAGCATTGCTGCGTGGTCTTTTCCAGGTTGCTATTGCTGCACGTAATGAGCGCAATATTCTCCGTGGTTCAGGTCTTGGCGAACCTCTTGGTATTTTGAATGCCTCTGCTGCGATTGGCGTCAGTGATACGACAACTTCAAATTTTAAGTGGGACGATGTTGGCAAGATGTACGCTCGTTATAAGGGCATCGGTGGCTCACCTGTCTGGATTATCCATCCAAGCGTGTGGCCTCAAATTATGACGATGAACAACAGTTCTGTGACTGCGTGGCAGGCGAATCTTGCTAGTGGCCCTCAGAACATGCTGAATGGCTATCCTGTTATTACGTCTGAGCACATGCCTCAGTTGGGTGCTAATGGTTCGGTTCTTTTGGCTGACCTTTCGGCTTACGTGATGTTTGAAAAGCCTGGGTTGTCGATTGGTTACTCTGAGCATGTTGGCTTTACTCGTGACGTTGGCACTTGGGTCTTCAAGCAGAGAAATGATGGCAAGCCCTGGTTGCAGTCGGCAATAACGCTGGCGTCCCCAGGAAGTTCGTACACCGTATCGCCCTTCGTCTATCTCGTAAACGACTGAGTAATTAAACCATTCTTTCACATTTATGTTATAATAGTAGTGGTGGTAAATGAACTGCCACTACTAAAACATAAACTCGAAAGGAGTGGTTCATGCCAAAAGCTAAGAAGGTTGTATTAGAGATTTGTTCGGTTGATGGTTGCGGTAAAGCAGTACATTCAAAAGGATTATGCAATACACATTATCGCAGATTTTTGAAGCATGGTAGTCCATTAAAGACGATAGTTTCTGCCCCATATAAGGGCGAGAAGTGTTCTGTTGAAGGGTGTGATAATCCAGCTTCAAGACGTGGTTTGTGTAATATGCACAGGCAGCGTAAGAAAAGATTTGGTTCTTTTGACTTACCTGAACCAAAAACTTGTTCTGTTGAGGGTTGTGGTAGAAGTATTGAGCGTGGTGGTCTTGGAATGTGTTCAAAGCATTACCAGAGATTCAAGCGCAATGGCAATACTAATGAGCCACCAAAGAAAAAGACTGTTTGTAAGAAGTGTGGGAAGGAAGACAAACAAATTTCTCGTAATATGTGTCGTTCTTGTTACAACAAATATATGATGAAGAATGTCGATTCCTACAAGACTTCAATAAAACTTTCTAAATATAAACGTCGCACTGCTGAAAAGAATAAGTGCGAACCCTTTACAACAGAAGAAATTTTAGATAAGACAAGTGGTTTGTGTTCATTGTGCTTTGAGGAAATTAACCTTTCGCTTCCACAGTCACATCCACTTGGTTTGAATATAGACCATATCCAGCCACTCTCAAAAGGTGGAAGTAACATGAAATACAACCTTTTGGCTGCTCACAGAGCTTGTAATGAGTTAAAAGGAAATCGGTGGAAACACCATTCTAATAAATAGGAGAATAAATAATGTCTAACTACGAATCAAGAATTTGGGAAAAGCTTCCGGTCATTGAAGTTATCCAGCCACAGGCTATTACTGCTGGTGCGACTGGTGTCTTGACTGGCGCTATTGATATGACAAAGTACAGCAGAGTTATTGCTGTCCTTTTGTCTGGTACTTTGGGTGCGTCTGGTACGCTTGACTTCAAGGCTGTTGCGTCTGCTACTTCTGGCGGCACTTATGCTGCAATTACTGGCAAGGCAATTACGCAGATGGTTAAGGCGTCAAACGACAACGATGTTGCTATTATCGAAGTTGATGCTGGCGATGTTGCTGCGTTGAGCAAGCAGTATGTGAAGTTCAATGCTGTCGCTGGTACGGCTAATGCTACTTCGGCAGTCGTTGTGCTTGGTGTGCCTCGTGGCTACGATGCTGACCTTGTTGAGTTTGCTAATGTCGTGGAAAAGGTTGACTGAAGTAAATATCTGACAACACCACATGCCTCTAGGTTGTCTAGGATTTGTGCCTAGAATGGCCTAGAGGCTTTTTTATTTTGAGGTCAAAGTGACAACTCTTAACTTACAAGTTAATGCTTCTGGTAACGATGGTAGTATTGATAATACTGCTTTATCACCACAATTAACTGCTAACCTAGTTAATATCGGCAATGTTAATGGCAATAGCAGTTCTACTGCTGGTTTTAGATTCACAAGTGCTACAGTACCGCAAGGCGCTACAATCACTTCTGCTACATTAACTCTTTATGGCTATTCAAGCTACTCGACAGGCTCAACAATATCTGCAATTGCTGCTTGTGAAGACGTAGATAATTCTTCTGCTTTTACTACTTCATCTGGTGATTTTAATACAACGAATAGACCTAGAACTACTGCAACGAGTGCTTCAAAAGATATAAAATCAGTTACAGCCGGTGTTGCATATACTTGGGATATTTCTACTTCTGTTCAAGAGGTTGTTGACAGGGCTGGTTGGTCTAGTGGCAATGCTATTTCTGTTTTTGTTGACAATGATGGTAGTGCAAGCAACGAATGGCAGGATTTTGAAGCATACGACCACAATTCAACACTTGCTGCGAAGTTAGATATTACCTATACAACTGGTGGTGGCTCTCAAGGCATAACTGCTGACTTACTAACAAATACAAGTGAAATCCCAACACACACTGTTGCTAATGCTGCGCCTTCTCAAGATATTACTGCGAATTTACTTACAAACACAAGTGAATTCTTTTCACCTTCTGTTGAATATGCGCCTACGTACATTAACAGCTCAAATACAACTGGTTCAACTGCAAGCACAAGCACTACAATATCTGTTCCAAGTGGCGTAGCTACTGGCGATTTAATGATTGCTACTGTAGTTGTTGAATTAGCAAGTGCTTCAATTACGCCATCAGAGAGCGGCTGGACTTTATTAAGTAACACACCATTAAGTACGAGAACTCATACTCAAAATGTTTATGCACGTCTTGCTAGTGTAAGTGAACCTGGAACATATACATGGACACACAGCAGTGCAGAACGTGTTGGTGCCATGATTGTTTTCAGGAACGCACAGTTTCCGACTCTTTATAATGCACAAGCGAATAATACAAGTTCTGCTAATTGTGCAGCACCAAGTCTTACTCTCGATAGAGCTAATTCAACATCGCTTTGGATTGGCACAAACATGTATGGTACGACTTGGACTGCTCCAACGAACTATACTGAAAGGCTTGATTATAGAACTGGAACTGGCACAAGTAATATTTCAATTTCATTCGCAACAAGAAGTGGTCTTGCAACTGGTGCAACAGGAACAATTACTGGTACGTCTGCTAACGCAGATTATAGTGTTGGTGCTCATGTAGCTTTTGGCCCTGCTGTTTCTGTTCTTCCGGCATCACTTGAAAATACGAGTGTAATATATAGCGCAACAATAAGTCAAGGTGCTGCTCCACAAGAGTTGTTGCCAAGTATTTTAACGAATAGCAACACTTTTTATTCGCCAACAATTACGACTGGCAGCGTAGACATTTCAATTACAACTCTTGTTAATTCCAGTATAATAGAGCAACCATTAATATCTACTGGAAGCGTTTTTATAAGTCCAAACGTATTAGAAAATACAAACACTCTATATGACGCAGATTTTTCAACAGGCTCGGTTGATATTGTTGCAAACAGCATAGAAAATACTTCTTCTGTATACGAACCTTCATTTTCTGTTGGCGCTGTTACAATATATCTTGAAAGCGTTACAAGTTCGATTGTGGTGTATGAGCCACAATTAACACAAAACACAGTCGCTTCTATTCTTGAAAACACTTCTATAATTTATGAACCTGAAATTACTCTTGGTCAAGTAGAAGTAGTTTTAGATTTAATTACAAATACAAGTGTAATATATCAGCCAGTTGTTGGAACTGGATATACAATTGTTCCAGAGTTGTTAGAAAATAGTAGCGTAATACAGCAGCCACAAGTTACTACTGGTTCAGTTGCCATAGCAACTAACCTACTTGAGAATTCTTCGACAGTTGAAGAGCCTGCGCTATCTTACGAAGTGTCGGCTGACTTGTTTGAAAATTCTAGTACAGTACACCAGCCAACAATTGAAGCACAGGCAGTAACAATAAGTCTAAACGTACTCGAAAATACTTCTGAAATTTTTGAAGTGTTCATTGGAAGTGGCGTAACGATACAGCCAACTTTAATTGGTTCGTCTAATGTTGTAGAGCAACCATTAATTACGGTCGGTGTTGTTAGTATTTCTGTTAACACAATTGACAGTGTTGAAGAAGTATATGAACCATCATTAATACAGGAGCAATTTGTTTCTCCTGACGTGATAATAAACTCAAGTGAGTTGTACAGTGTAAGCGTAACAAGTGGCGGCACAACTATACAACCAGAGTTATTAAGCAATACAAACTCTGTTTATGATATTATTGTAAGTGTTGACGCAGTCACTATATCTCCAGACTCTATAGATAGCATCAACTCATTTGGAGATATAGAGGTTACAACAACAAACTCTGTTGTCGTTAATAGCCTAGAGAACAACAGTGTAGTTGAAGAACCAAAATTAGTAGCAATTGTTTCTACACAATTAATAAATAATACAAACAGCTTCACAAGTGTTTTAGTAACTACTGGCGCTGTAAACATAGAAACAGTAAGTGTAGACAGTTCTACTGTGGTTCATCCACCACAAGTTTTTATAGGTGATTCAATAACGATAACACCCATACTTTTACAGAACACTAATATTTTCTATAATGCTTTGTTAAATAGCTTTTATGGTAGGATTAATAGGGTTTTAGGAAGTGGTCGATTATCTAGTATTTACAATACAATTAGAACAGATTATATTCCTAGAACTAGTAGAACTAATGAAGTTGGTTCTACTGTAAGAGAATATGATGTTTTGAATAACTAGGAGGAAAAAATATGGCTAGTGCAATTTATCCGAAATTTAAGGAAGCCCTTCTTCAAGGTGATTATGATTTGAGTACAGCAGTTGTGCGTGCTGTTCTTATTGACACAGGTACATACACATACAATTCTGCGCACGATTTTTATAATGACTTGTCTGGTGTTGTTGGCACGGAGTCTGGTGCCTTTGCTTCAAAGACCTTCACAAATGGCACGTTCGATGCTGCTGATATTACATTCACTGCGGTGACTGGTAGCACAGCGGAAGCACTTGTGCTTTTTGTGGACACTGGTAACGTGGCAACAGATGCGTTGATTTGTTATATTGATTCAGCTTCGAGTGGCTTGCCTGTTACGCCCAATGGAGGGGATATTAACGTAACTTTCAATGCTTCAGGAATCTTCACTCTCTAATAGAAAGGAATATTATGGGTCGTTATAGCACAAAAACTTGTCCTACTTGCAATCAAGAATTTGAGCCAACATCTGCACGCAGTATTTTCTGTGGCGCAGAATGTAAACGCAACAGAGAAGAAAACCAGTGTGTTTGTAAAGAATGTGGAAGTGAATTTCTAAAAACTCGACATTCGTCTGGAAGATTTTGTTCCACAACTTGCTTTTATAACAATAAGGCTCCAATTGGTACAATATCAACAGACGTATCTGGTTATAAAAAAATAAAGGTTGCTCCTGGTCAACGGGTGTGGGAACATCGTTTTGTGATGGAAGAATATTTAGGTCGTGTGTTAGAAGAATCTGAATCAGTTCATCACAAGAATCGTGACAGAAGTGACAATAGAATAGAGAATCTTGAGTTGTGGCATGGTTCACAACCTGCTGGTGGTAGGACAATTGATTTGGCAAAAGACCTAGCAGATAAACTTTCTAATAGAGAGAGAATAGAGCTACTTGAGTACCTGGAGGAACTAGTAAATGGCTAACGCATTCGTACAAGACCCAAGTGAGGAATTGTTTTACACCTGGGACTTTTCTGACTTGCTTGGAAACTATACGATTAGTACAGCCACAGTCACAGAATCTACTGGTGATGTGGTGATTAGCGGAGTTTCAAATACCACTACTTCTGTTAGTGCAAAATTGAACACTGCTGACACCACGTCAACCAGTATATACAGAGTTGTGTGTACAATAGTTACTGACAACAACGAAACGTTCCAAAGAACAATAACTATATTAGCGATGGAAGGATAGAAAAATGAAATATGTAGCACAAAGATTTTTCAATACATACACTCCTGGTGACGAAGTTACTGAACCAAAGGAGTCTTGGATTGAGAGTGGGCTTGTTCTATTAATTAGCGACAAGGAAGAATTCATGCAAACTGTGAGTGTTGATGAAGAAATTGAGTCGCTTGACCCTGAGAAACCAAAGAGAGGCAAGAAATAAATGAGTTATCCTATTTTGCAGGACGTTAAAAACTATTTGGGAATTAGTGGGACTGACGATGACTTCCTGCTAGGATTACAACTCACTCAAGCTATTTCAATCGTTGAGAGTAAGACTGGCAGAACTTTTGTCTGTACTGCTGATTCGTCAAAGACATTCTATAGTGACAACAGGGCAATAGTCAACAGAAGAAAGTTCTTGCTATATGATGACTTATGCGCTCTTACTTCTCTTACAATTAATGGAAACGCAATAGCGTCTAATAAGTACCGAACTGGTTCCGATACACCGTATGGCGCAATTGAACTCTTCCCAACAAGCGATTACTTCTTTGAGGATTATTCGACAACTGAAGACCCAAGTTCATTTGTAATTGTTGGTAGATGGGCTTATTCAATTGATTGTCCCAGGGATGTTTTTGGGGCTATATTAAGACTCACGGCATTCTTATATCATCAAAAAGATAACGCTGCTGACTACGATAGACCAGTTGCGTTTAGCAACACACTTGAACTTTCTTCTTCACTTCCAACAGATGTTGTAGAGATATTGAAGAAGTATGAGAGGATATTTTAATGCAGTCAATATCTGATATTTACACGAAGTTGTATCAAATAAGAGTTGCTGGTGTTAAGACTCACGAGAAGTATCCACCGTATACGTTTAATACTGCTGAATATCCACTACTGTTTTTTAGGAACATAAAGATAATTCTCAACTACGAGGCATCACAGTCACTATCTCTAGATGTTATACCAACAAGTCTTGACGTTAGCACTGGCACAGCGGAAATGGTTGTGATTGTCGAGTCGTTCAGACAAGGCACAAGTGTTCAAAACTATGCGAAAAGTAGAGAACTTGTTAATGCAATTGCTGATGCTCTTAACGTAAGTGATATTGTCATAGACGTTGATGGCGTCGAGATTGAAGAAGATTTTGAGTTGACTGGAGATACAGTCTTGTTTGTTATTAAGACGAAAATTAACTTTAGAATTTAGGAGATAAAATGAGAGGAACACAGGCTAGATTATTCTATGGCTACTACAATCTCTCTCCTAGCACCAGTGAAGTAGAAATTACGATGACTGCTAACGAGCTAGAAAAGGATGTGCTTACATCTACTGTTCGTGAATATGCTCCTGGTACAACAGAGATTGATATGAGTATTAACGGATACCTTGAGGGTATTGACGGTGGTTCAGAAGAGGCACTAAATACTGTTCTTGATAGTGGGACTGAGCATGTTGCGCTAGTTCTTGATTACAGCACAATTCCAGCACCAACGTATGTAATTACAAATGCTTTTAGTAATGGTATTACTTGGACTGCACCTTTTGACGGACTTATGACAGCCAATGGCTCTGTTCGTGGTAGTGCTGGTGGTGTTCGTGGGAACCTTGTTATTTTTGAGGAAAATGACACGACAACTGGCGCTACTTCAAGCGTTCAGGTTTCAACAATTGCCGACACTGACGAAGGCAGAGTGTTTATGTTTCTTCACAGTGTAACAGGAACTATTGCTTCAAATGTTGTAATTCAAGTTCAGTCGAGTGATGACAATAGTACGTGGGACACAATTGCAACATTTACAATGAATTCGTTGCAGAGTAAAGTTGCTACTGTTACATATACAGGCCCGTACATAAGAGCTAATGTAACGTCTTTGGGCGGGACTACAGCTATTGTTTATAGTGTAATTGTTGTAGAAGATTAATTAAGGAGAAATAAATTATGGCAGTAAGAGGCGCAGGGAATGTTACCGTTACTTATAACGGCCAAAACATTACAGCTTATATTAACGAGGTTGAGTTGAACGCCACAATTGACGAGCTAGAAGCAAGTAATTTGGCATCAACTGTCATGCAATACACACCTTCAATTGCGAATTACACGCTTTCACTTAGCGGTGACTGGTCAAGTGCTTTGGACGCTATTCTTGGCCCTGACATTGTTACGCCTGCATTGCGTACAGTCGTCGTGACATTCACAGAAGGTGGCTCTACGGTTACTTACACTTGGACTACAAGTGGTTTTCTGACAGGCTATTCAATTAGTGCAAGTGCTGCTGATAAGATTACTCACAGTCCTGCTCTACGTTTGAGTGGCCCACCAACACGTACAGTTGCTTAGCATGAAAATTTCTATTGTCGTCGTTGATGAAAACGAATCTACTATTTTTGGGAATGAGGTCTTGGAGGTGGAGGGCGATGATTTATTGGTTGGGATTACTATAAATCTTAAACAAGACTCTCCAACCTCGGTTATTCTTGAATATAGTGTAAATGACTTTTTTATGACAGCAGAGGATTTTATAGATGCCTTATTAAAGTCAAACAAGCATGGCGAAATCAATAGAATAAACAAAGAAATAGTAGAGAAAGGCAGGAGTTAATGAAATATTTTAGCGAGATTGAAGAATACGAAGATTGCTATGTCGATGTTGTAGATAAGTGGACAATGAAAGAACTCAAGGAATTGACTGCTTCTGACGAAGAGCAATATTTTGAGTTATTCAGACGCAAGGTTACTTCAATTCTTTTGAGAGATTCTGATGGGAATGAATTGCGAGATATTACAAAACTTGACAATGATTTCATTGAAAATCTTGATGTTGTAATGGCTGGCTTTATTGGAACCGTACTTGCCATGCACGTCAGACAAAGACGTAGCCTGGGGGGTATGAGCGTGCGTCAATCATCCACCACCTTAGAGCAAATGACAGTGAAGAAAAAATAAGAGAGTACGAAGAGAAGGGCATCATTCTACCTCCCATGAGTGATGCCCTTTTTGATAGTTATATGTTACAAAATTTTCCAGGCAGAACGCTTGAGGAAATTGATAACATTGACGCTCTGCGTTTCTTTAGGGCGATGGGCGCACGCAATATAGAATCGGTGGAATCGTTGCGTAAGCAACAGCAATCTGGTGTGAAGAATGCGAAGGATATTCCTGCATCTACTTTTAGAAAATTCTTGGAGCATGATAAGCTCTTTAGTGATTTTGAGGAAGCATTATTAAATGGCAAACAATATAATCCAGCTAGTGATAGCGGCGAAGAATGAAGCTAGTAAAGTAATTAAAGAAGTAAATAAAGACCTTTCTTCAATGCAGAAAAACACGGGTTCTGGTGGAGGGGTTGGCGGCGGTTCTGCTGGAATTCTTGGTGGCTTTGGAACTCCAGCGGCTATCGCTGCAACTGCAATAGCATTGGGTGCAGTCACAAACGAGGCAGCGAAAAATGCTGCGTCTTTTGAAAGATTGAAGGCTGGAACAAATGCTTTGGGCCAACAATTTGGCTTAACATCTACTTCTATTATTTCTTCAATTGACGCAATTACTCAAGGAACATTGTCACAAGACGCCATTCTAAAGCAGGCTAATCAAGCAATGCTTTTAGGTGTTGCAAATACGGCAGAGGAATTTGAAACCCTAGCAAAAATTGCTGTTGACCGTGGTCGCAAGATGGGCATTGATATGGAAAAGGCCTTCTCAAGTATTGTGCTTGGTGTTGGTCGTCTAAGCCCACTAATTCTTGACAACTTGGGTATTGTTATTGACGCTGACAATACATATAAGGCTTATGCAGAGACAATAGGTAAAACAGCAGATGCTCTTAATGACATGGAAAAGCGTCAAGCGTTGCTTGCTAGATTACAAGCTGAAATGGGCGACTTTGATGCCTCTGGAGTAAATGACCAATTAAGTGCATGGGAAAGACTGAGCGCACAATTTTCTGATTTAACAGTTAAGTTTGGCAATTTTGCAAATAATAGTCTTGGAGTCTCTGCTGCTGTTGGTGGAATAGCAGATTCATTTGGCTTTCTTAACGATGTAATTGAAAAAACGTCACAAAGAACGTCTGAGACAGATGCAATTGATGCGTTGATTCAAAAGCATATGATTTTGAAGAATCAAGTTGACTCAGAAATTCAGGCGTACAAAGATATGTACGGCTCATTCTCAAAAGATGCTGTTGGAACAACACAGCAAGAAGCTGAATGGCACGCATATATTTTAGACTTAATGCAACAAAGAGGCGCTGTTGCTACATCCATATATAAACTACAACAGTTAATGCTTGGTGTTGGTAATGAAATAACTCAAAGTGAAAGAGAGGCAGCGGAAGCAACTGCTGCACAAGCAGAAGAAGCATTAAAAGTAGCTGTTGCACAAGAAAGACTAAATACTCTTGTTGCTGGTCTTGCTAAGGAATATGGTTTTACTAAAGCCGAAACAGAAAATTGGGTTACAGAGTTAATACGTGCTGAGGGTAGTTTAGATGCTGCTATTTCAAAGGCTGTTACGCTGACTGCACAAATGAATGCTGCTTCTGCTGCTGCTTCTGCAATTTCGAGTGCAATGGGTGGTGCATTCTCTGCCCTTGAAAGTGCTGCTGTACAGGCTTATAAAAATACTGGTGGTGCTCAGGAAATTGTTGATATGTACGCACAACAACGTGCTGCATTAAACGACCAATTAATTGTTGCAAACGAATTAAATCTTACTAGTGAGAAGCTGCCGTTCTTTGTTGCTGACGCTACCATGAACGCTACTGAGTATTTTGATGCAATTAACGAAGCTGCAACTGCAACAACAAAAGCTAGTGGTGGTGCAAAGAGTTTGACTGCCGAGTTTTCTAGTCTAAAGTCAATCGTGTCCGGCCTATTTAGCGATATGTATAGCGACATAGGTGGGGTCAAGATGGAAGACTTTATGCCTAGAGAGGACGCACCAAACGAAGCTGCACGTCGCATTGCAGATGTAATGGTCAAGGGTTTTGAAAGTCCGTGGGCAAGTTATTTCGAAAGCGAATTTCCTATTCTTTTCAAGGAATACATGGGTCGTTCTGGTGGCGATATTAAAAGTGCTGCTGGCTTGCTTTTGAAGGATTTCCAAAGTGGCTTGCGTCCAGAGTTAATTAATGTTGATGTTATCAAGGAACTTGCTAAGAAAGCATTTAGACTTGACCAGTCAACGAAGTCAATGATTGACCAAGTTAGTCGTGAGTTGGCTGCGGAGTTGGGGATTAGCATTGAAGAAGCAACTGGATATGCAAGTGGTGCTGCTGGTGGTGCTGGTTTAATTAGCAAGGAAGCGATTACAAAGACGAACTCAGAATTGAAATTCAAGCCAGAGTTCGACATGAGCAACACTAAGAATGATTTAATTAGTGCTGGCAAGACTGCTGGATTACTTGATGAAGCTGGACAGATTCTAATTGAAGCTGCTGTCAAAATTACGAATGTAAATATTGATACTTCAATGCTTGGTGTCGTTGGAATTCCAACAGTCCCAATTGTTACTGGTACACCAACTACGAACGCACAAAAAGTTTTGGATATGATTGGCACGGTTTCGGCTCCAGTATATCTTGACTACACTCATATAAATGAAAGTCCAACTGCTTCTGAAAATATTGCAGGTCTTATTGGTAACGTAGAGGCTCCAGTATATCTTGGTATTCCAACTACTACTTCAATTGAGACTTGGAAACAACAAATAATGAGTCAAACTGGCTCTGTTGGAATTCCTATTAGTGTTACTGCTCCTGCACTTGAAACTGTTGGCGCTACTTTTGCTCCAGTGTATTGGGAGATACATAACACAATTGTTGGTAGCATGGGTTTTACTGGCTCAATGATAATTACAAAAATAGGTGAAGCGTTAACAGAGCAGACTACAAATATTCAATTGCTTGGCTTGAATCTTGGTATAAATATGTATCAGGGCTTTGCACAATATCCGCTTGGTGCTGTACTTGCTGGTGAACTTAGTAGACAAGTTGACGAAGCGCAGAAGAGTTTTGAGAATAGCGGTAAGAATGCAGGTCGTAAGTGGGGCGAGGCTTTCTTGGGTGTTGTTGGTGAGAATGTTCCGATTGAATTGCTGAACATTTTGACTGACCTGATTACACCAGAAGTACAGGCTAGACTAGCTAGTGAGGGAAGTAGATAATGGCTACTACATTAAATGGGACAACACTCGTAGACCCTTTTGACGTTCAGATAACTAGAAAACTTAGGGGCAGCGGTCAGCGTTCTGCTAACGGTGTTTTCAACATAGATTACTATTCAACAACTTTGGTTAGGGAAATTTCTGTTAAGTGGCGAATGTTAACTGTGACTGAGAGGAATACGATAATAACTCAAATTGAGAATGCTATATCGACTGCCATAACTTTGGTTCTTCCAGATAGTGATAGCATAAGTGTTTACTTCAATCCAGAAGCACAGTTTAATGAAACAAAGGTCAAGAGTGGTCTTGGAATGAGATACAATCTTGATGTTCAATTTATTGAGGCAACATAATGGCTGGACGTTCAATATCATACGAACTTCTTATAGATTGGGATAATAGTGGGAATTTCAGTTTTGACGAAAGTGACTATCTATTCTCTGCAACTGGAAACGAATCAATGAGTCCACCAGGGGAATCTAGTTTCTCTGGTGACTCATACGCTTCTGAAATGAATTTGACTTTATTAAACAAAGGCGCAAGATTCACTTCAACAAATAGTAGTAGTTTAATTTACGCTTACATAGCAAATGGCGCATTCTATCAAAAGAAAGTCAAACTTAGTGTCACTCTTGGTGGAACGACTCATGTTATTTTTCGTGGCTTTATAAAAGGAATTAATGAGAAGTTCAGAACTGTTGAGGAAGGTGGGAAGGTTGTATTAACTTGTAGAAGTGATGATGACCAGATAAAGTTCAAAGGTGTTTCTACTTCTGTTTCTATTACTTATAATTACTATGTTGAATCTCAAGACGAAGGAACAATTATAGCAAAGATTCTTGAGACTTCTGGCTTAGTGGATACTGTTCATTATCGCTCACAGGCACAATCGAATCCAACAATTGACAGGGGCTTGTTTAGCATCCCGTACTTTTGGATGGACAAGGAAAGTCCAATTGAAGATGCTTCAATGCTTGCACAGGCTTGTGGCGGCAGATTCTTTTTTAATACAGAAGATGGATATTACTACTACAGAAACGCATTCGAGTTTGCAACAGGTGTTGGTGGTACAAGTCAAGCCACTCTAACAGAAACGAATTGTTCTTCTTTTGGCTACAGTGCAAACGACGATGAAATGTTTGAGTCAGTTACTATCACAGCACGTCCTAGATATATAACTGAGATAAAAGAGATATGGAGGAATGATGACGTTATTAGACTTGCTCCTGGTGAGGTAAAACAGATTCATGCCAAGTTAAATCAGCCGCTAATCCAGTACGAAAATACTTCTTTTGTTGCGACCACAACTGCTGGACTTCCCATATCTGGAATTACAAGCTCTGTCGCTGCATATAGCCAACGCTTAGTAATTACACTGACTAACACAAGCGCATACTCTGTTTTTATTAGAGACTTCTATGCAACTGGAAGACTTCTTGAGGCACTTGATTCGATTGAATATTCTAATTCGTCTTCTGATACATACTGGAACACTCGTGATGGGAAGGAAAAGCAAATAACTGCAAACGCTTACGTTCAGTCTTGGGCGCAAGCAAAAGCAATTGCAGATATTATTGTTGACAGGCAGGGCAGCTTTAGCCCAGTTATAAAAGCAGACGGATATGTTGGCACAAGTTTTCTGAGAGTTGGAGATAGAGTTACTGTTACAATAACTGGTAGAATTTCTTCTGTACAGCACATAATAACTAGGCAGAATTGGACTTTGAGTGACAAGGGATTCAATCAGTCATTCGAGTTGTATGAAGCAACTGGCATATATGGTTTGTCAATCGGAAGCTATTTTATCATTGGAACTCACAGCCAGAACAGTGCTAAGAGCTACTTCTATTAGAACGCTTCTAGGGTGTATTGCCAGAATGCGATTAGCAGCCCGTGAAGGGGTCTAGGAGCGTTCGTAGAAGTATTTTAGTAGGGTGATACCACTTTTGATTTTGAACGCCTTAAAACGGCTATAAAACGGTTTTTGGGGAAGGGGTAAAAAATGGCAATAAATAACGTTGTTCAGCCACCAACAATGACTGACGGGAATCCACTATCCGCTTTTGGTGTTAATCAATTAGTTGAAGCAACAAATTTCTATGGACAACAGGTATTTGGAAACAATGTTGGCTGGAATAGATTTACTTGTTATGGTAGCCTTGACGCTATTGAGAATAGATTTATTTTGGTTCATAAATATGACACGCTTTATTTAAACATTTATCACACAGTAGACTTTGAACCATTGCAAATATATGCTAGAAAAGCTGGTGCTGGTCAGACAACATATTTAATTTATGATAGCGATGCTATTCCATCTGGAAATACAACCATATTGAGTATAGACTTGAGTGCAAATCCTGGCGGCTTCTCTGTTAATCCTGGTGATGTTTATTTTGTTCATTTTGAGTGGACTAATAATAGTGGCTCCGAAATGGCAATAATCCAATATGTACACGAACTTGAAGCATCATTTTGGACTACTCCAAGTATTTCAACATTAACAGCATCAACAGTTATCAACGCAACATATTTGAATAGCATTATCACGCCTGTTCGTGCATTAAGAGATTTAGATACTAGTACAAATTTTGGTTTTGTTGGTATTAGAACTAATCAATATCAAGCACAATCAAATACGTATCTTAGATGGAGATTAAAGAGAATAAATAAGTGGCTTCACATAGGCGCTAGAATGATTAACGAAGGCATACTTCGCATATATTTGAATGACCAACTAATAGAAACAGAGACAAAAGCTACTGCAACTACAGAAGACTTTGTTTACTTGTACAATATGGATACTATCGCTACTGACCTGGGAATAACGGCACCATCGGAAGGCGACGACTACGAGATAAAATTTAGGTACAGTGATAATGGCGCAGGAAGCCCTTTCATTCGTGCTAATTTTGTATGGGAGTTACCAACACCATGAGCTTTACACCTATTGACCCTGTTGAACATACGGATAGTGTTGCAATTGCAACATTTAACGAATTAAAAACTGGAATAGATTTGATTTACAGTGTTCTTGGGACTGCTGCTGTTAATAATGCTGCAATAGGTAATTACGAGTTTGGGCCTAACGTTCCAGACAATGATGAAAGCATTGTTACTTTTATTCACACATGCAGGTACTTGCTATATGAAGGTGATGGAGTTATTAGTGACCCAAGTGCTGTTGGCGCAGATGTTGCAATTAGCGACCCTGACGTTACTAATGAAGTTGGCGAGTACGATTTAGAATCTATTGACTGGTTAGATTACGGTATGCAATATCGTGTATCTGGTGTTGAGTGGTGTATTGAATATGAAAAGGGTGGATATATTTTATGAGCAAGCGTGATTCACTACTTGCAATTGACTATGTAAAAAATGTGGCTGGTGGCACTAGCAGAGTTGTTAGTGGTGGTGGTGGCACTGTTGACACAAGCGGATTCCTGTTGCTTGATGGTAGTCGTGCTATGTCAGGCAATCTTGATATGGGCGGCTTTAATATAAATAATGTAAACTTGCTTGATGGAGTTGACTTACCTGCTCACGTTGCAAATGCTAACGCACACCACAATAGACAACATACATACGATAGCACGTTAGACCACACAGGAACATTGTCGTGGGTTAATGTAAATAAAGCCGGAAGTAATCTGACAGATATTGTTACTAGAGCGCATAGCAGTCTTCAAGGAATAGGGCCAAATGACCACCACAATCGTTCACATTCAATTACTTCTGCTTCTGACCATACTGTTACAGGCAGTGCTTTTGACCTTGTTGGTCTTAACGCAACGAATACTCTTGCGATTCTCACGCCTAGCGCAGATGTTCAATCTGGTGTTGAGAAAATATTAAAAAGTACGTCCGCTGGAAATCTTGGACTTGCAAGCCTAACAACTTCATTGATTAACAGCACCTCTGGTTCTAACCTTCAATTATCTCCTGATAATTATTTGACTTTTAGTCCAGCAAATTATCTTGTGAGAGTAACGAGTGGCGTCGCAATACAATCAGACAACTATTCCTCTCAGACAACTGGTATGAGAGTTGACCATTCTGGAAATGGTGACTTTAGATATTTATTCACTGATGAAATGCACGCCAAAAGTTTTATTGTAGACCTAGAGCAAGCACTTGCTGGTGGGCAGATAATCTCAAAAAGTGTTGCAATTCTCTATCAAGATTTTATCACCCCTGCTGCTGGCGCACCAACAACACTTGTTGTGAGGGACTTACCAGGAACAACAAACATGGCTGCTTTTGTTAATGGCGATGTTGTTAGGTTACGAAATTTTTCAAGGGCTGGCGGCTCACTTTCAATTACTGACTGTTGGGGTACTGTTGTTCTTGACACAACTTATGGCACGTCAGGATTTGACTCAAATACAAAAACACAAAGATACACCTTCACTCGCTCAAGTGGTAGTGACGCTGGTGCAATGGCAACATCAACTGTTGTTTCTGCCGACACTTTAGTATTAGACTATGGTACAAGCGGAAATGGTTACTACGAAGTAAATGCAATTGACGGTTCTTATGGAATTAATAGTCCATATTCACAAACAGTAATCTGGACTGGACACCCTGCGACTGGCAGGCTTACAACTACAAGACTTGGCAATTTGAACGGTATATTTAGTACGAGTGGTGAGTACGGCCTTTATGCTGGAACTGGAACTACAGATGCAAGTAGTTATTTGAGAGTTAGTAATACACAAGTCGGAATTTATAACGTGCCACTTAGAATGTTCACCGGCTCAACAGAGACGGTTCATATCGGTGGTTGGAATGATGTTTGGATTGGGCCTAGTAGTGCGGACAGAAGAATTAATTGGAATGGCTCTACACTGACAATTACTGGTGTTGTTAGTATTCAAGCTGGCTCTGCTGGCTATGGAAATTTAAGCGGAATTCCAACAAGTCTTGCAGATGTTAATCCAACAGAGGGGAGTAAGTTAACTGGCATTGCTACTGGTGCTACAAAAAACACGCTGTACAGACAGACAACTGACCCAGGTGGTTCTAATGGAGACTTTTGGTATGATACTGATGCTAACCCACCAGTTTTGTATCAAAAAGTTTCTGGCTCTTGGCAGGTTGCAAGTAATTACGTTACAAATACAAATCAAGTTACTGATGGCGCAAATCTTGGTGGAACATCAACTTGGACTGGAGTCTCAAGTAAGCCAACAAGATTTAGTTTTGAAAGTACGCCAACTGGTCAAGCTGCTCAATTATTCTTAGCTGCAAATGCAATGGGTTATTGGGATGGCTTCAACTGGCGAACATATATGGATGCACTTGGACGCTTTTATTTTCTTGGTGCGTCTGGAGCAGTTCTTGCGTGGGATGGTACTAGATTGTTCGGTGGCACAACAACTACATTCTCCACAACAAATGCAAACTGGTATATCGACTCTACTAATGGTTCTTTTGTAGCAGGTCAAGGGCAAGTATACATTACAAAAGATGCAGTTAATCTTACTTGGGATGGTACTTATTTAAGTTCTACTTATGGTGCTGCAAGCAAATTTCGTTGGTATTTAACAGCGTCAACCTCAAGCACGCTTCTTGCAACATTAAGTATTACAGATGCTCCACTAGCATATTCATCATCAATACATCCAGCGTCCAGAGAAACTTCGCTTAGACTATTAAGTGGCACAAGTTATTTCACTGGACTATACGCTTCAAACAGCACCGGAAGTCAAAGTTTTATAATTACAAGTCAAAGCATGGAGCACTTAGGTTCTGGATTTTGGTATATGTTTGATTCGTCTGGAATTACATTTCGTTCAAGTTATCTTGGCTCTTTGTCTGGTCAGTTATACATGAGTGGTGCAAACTTTGGAACTACAAGCGGTGGAATCGCTGGAAGTGCAAGAGCTACAAATTGGTTTAGAAGTATCGGCGCTACTGGATGGTATAGTGAAACATATGGTGGTGGTTGGTATATGACAGACACAACTTGGCTCAGGGCATATAATAATAAATACATTTATACTACTGGTGCAATATATGGTGGTTATATATTAGCAGGCACTTCGACTGTTGGTGCATATCAACTAGATGTGTCTGGTGAAGCACACGTAACAGGAAGCATTAGAGCAGATGTTGCTTTAAGTTTGAAAGCCACAACACCACCAGGGACTTCGGCTGTGTATGCTGTCGTATTTGTTGATTCTGCTGACGGCGACTTAAAGGTAAAATTTACAAACGGAGTAACAAGAACATTGGCTGTAAATTAAAGAAAGGATTTGTATGTACAAAATAATAGTTGTAATTGTACTAGCAATGTTGCTAAGTACGGCAAGCGTAAAGGCGCAAGAAATAAGTAATCCAGACCTTCCTATTGTTAGGTGTGCTGGAACGATGTGTACAGACCCGCTATACTTTTTCGAGTATAAAATGTATATGCCCATGATTGGAGGAAATCAATGAGAAAATTTGTCTTATTATCTGCTGTAATTCTAATTCTGGCATTCGCTGGTGTGGCTGGTGCTCAGACAGGAATGAATATTACAAGTGGAACTTTCCTTTGTAATTTTCAAGTAAATGCTGATGGTTTTGGAATGTCTTGTCTTCCGTATGTTGCACCAGAACAAACTGCAACAGCAACGCCACTTCCATTGCCAACAAATACACCGGAGCCTACGTCTACTCCACTGCCACTTCCAACACCAACAAATACGCCACATGCAATGGATATGACAGATATGACTTGGCACGCACCAGGAGTTTCGCATGGCGATAGACCAGCACACGAACACGGTGACGCACCGCCACAATTTGTTCTAGATTTTATGGGTGCTTCTTCTGTTGACCAAGCAATGCTTTTCACACACGCAGGTAATACTCCAGGCGAGAATATGTTAAATTATAAACATACTGCTTTTAAGGGCTGGTATGGTGAATGGAGAGTTGCGAGTGGCTTAGTTAAATGGTACGGTGTTTTTCACCTTGACACAAATCCTGCCGGTCACACTAGTAGATTCCATAGTTATCAATTGTGGGTTCAAGACCCAACTGGCAATACTTCTCACTTTGAAGGTTGGGTTGACTTTGGTACTGGTAATATGACTGGCCCACAGAAAATTGTAACGTGTGGCGTTGACAGTGGAATTCGCCCAATTATGCTTGTTAATCAACAGGGTTGTAATGTTCGTTTTGAAAACTGGTATGCAAGGGCTAGTGGTTCTGGAGCATGGGCACCCGACTTTGGATTTAATATTAACCCAACATATTTTGATATTGGCTCTGGCGACCCACTGAATGTTAGTGACTGGCGTCAAATTGGTGGAAGTCCAAGAAATGTTGACAGAAGACTTGAATGGGCTTGGTATCCAAATCGTTCAAATCAACGTGGCGCATTTTGGGCAACTCAATTTGGTCAAGTTGTAAGTGGGCAGAACGACCCAATTTGCTCTCAGGTCACAACAGTTGGTGGAAAGTCTTACAACAATATTTGTTTGGCTCAATACATTGCACCAACACTTCCAGAGGTCAGTTTTAACACTGTTCTGTCTGGTGGAAGAAATAGTCAGCAAAGAACTTTCCCTGTCGGAAATGGCGTTGTCTTCCCTAATTAATGGGAATACTATTTGCACTTGGGGTTGTAGGGTGGTTCACCATCCTCACCCCAACTACATATTTTATTTCTATACTTAATGAGATTTTGAAAGAGAGGTAAAGATGGAAGAGATTCAGCCACAAGGGATTCCACAGGAAGTATTGAAAGACCCTAGAGCATTCGACTTGTACAGGTGGGGAATTTGGTTTATCGGAGGGATTCTCTCTGGTATCATCGTCGGTGTAATCGTCTTGAGTATTTTTGGTGTAGCGGTTCCAGACATGCTAGGAAGCGTTGCAGTATTACTTGCTGGTGCGTTAGTCGCATTCATCGCTGGAGAAAGGACAAATAATAATGGGTAAGCAGTTGACATTTGCAGAGGCTTTTAGTGTTTTGAATGGGATGGAAGTTTTATTCGCTCAAAAGACTAATGGTACGTTGGCAATTAAATTGTATCGCATTACAAGACCCTTGAAGACTTTGCAGGAGGATTACAAAGAACTTACTTCAAAGATTGAGGGTGAAGAAGGTAGTGAAGAATGGGTTGCTAATTTGATGACAATTAATAACTCGCCATTCGCAGAATTTGAAACAATTACTCTTGAGGAAATTGAGGGGCTTGAGTTAACGCCCCAGGCCATTGTACAACTTGAACCAATCATTGCCTAATTCTAGGCCAACCAATAGCCCCACTGTAAAAGGTGGGGCATTTTTTATTCCAAGTCTTGTGTTATCACTACGCCTCTACAACAAAAGATTTAACATTAAATGCAACCCACACAGTCAAAAGCCCCGCATTATTAGTGTAAGACATACAAACATTTTTAACCGGAACAATTAGTGATACTCCACAATATTCTATCTCAAAATCCTCTTCCTTGTAGAACAAACTTTGTATCTCTAAAAATTCATTATCGTCAGCACAAATCATATCAAGTTCAAACTCAAGATAGCCACCATTCAAAATAATATCTGTGCATTCGTAGTATAAGTATTTAATACAAAAAAATAAATCTTTCATTAAACAGGCTCCAAGTCTTATAGGTAAAAATGGAAATAAATTTCGTTATTTAATAAGCTACTGTTTACAGTGAAAAATGGCTTGTAAACCTTACAACTTACTTCGCCAATAAACATAATCGAATCATAAAACATCAATTCTTCTCTAATATCATTAACAATATTACTCGTTTCTCTAATATCTTGAAAGTGAAGTGTAGCCGTAATCTTTCCAAGAGACAAGAAAATTTTATTAATACATATAGGTTCGTATCCACCTATTACAATCATAATGTTCACATTATATCTCCAACTTTGAAAGATATTACAATAGAATAGCCTTCCAATTTTAATTTAATATTTTTAGGGCTTAAGAAGACCTGACTATCAAACCAGTAGATTGAAATAGTACTTTCAAGACTTTGAAGTTTATTGTAATAGAAACTAGAAGAATCTTTAAAGCCAAAAAGTATTGTAGCGAAAAATTCACCTTTTAGTAGTTTGACTCTATATACATTAAGATTTGAGTCTCCTATAAGAATCTTTATATTTTCCATATTAATCATCCTTTTTACTAAAGAATCTAGAGTCTAAGAAGTAATGGCTTAAATCTTGTAAATACCAAGCTATATATATAATATATATATTTATACTTAATATACTTAAGTAGTTTATATATATAAGAAATATAAGAATGGGTAAGAAAAGATATATAACTCTAGTAAGTGTTCCAAAGAATAAGTTATGAGATAACTTTCTATGCTTAAATAGAATAGCATAAGGAAGCCAGTATAAATTCCATATAGCTCCTAAGACTGGAATCTTATTTATAACACTCTTTACATATATGCTTTTGAAGTCATAGTCTGGAGTAATCAAAGTTCCAAGAACTAGACCAGTCATCACATATTTTAAAATATCAGGTACAGTTGCAGCAACTACACCAAATCCCAAGATAGTGATTGTCGTGTTAACTGCAAAGTGACTCTTTCCATCCATGATACCCCCAACTTGACTTAATCTTATATTGTGTTATGATACTACCACAGACTTTTTGGCCTGTCAAGACTTTAGTTAGGAGGTTTATATGTACTGCACTTACTGCGGAAGTAAGTCTTGTGCTAAAGGCACTAGACTATGCGTTATGTCACCACAAGCAAGAAATCTTATCATAGACTTTTTAGAGGTAACATTTATTGAATCAAGTCACTTCAACAAGTCTTACACTTTTGTACCAACGGAAGAATGGGACTCGTGGGCTATTTCTCATAACTTACCAACTCAGGAAGAGTTACTGTCGCTCTATCCAGACGAAGATTTGCATAGCCTGCTTTACCTTGTCCTAGACGAAGCCGAAATCTCTCCAGAGTTGAGAAGTTTCTTCCGTGAGCCAGCGTTTACAGATGAAACAGAGATGTTCTCAGAGTTTTCTAACAAAGTTCTAATAGATGTAAGTGGACTTAGAAGGTTGACAAAGGACGAAGTTATGAAGTATACTGGTAGGAAGGTTAAGAATATTCCAAGACCGACTTATGTAGAGTCGTTGAACTTGGTTAGTGAAAGGAATTTGTAATGGAAAAGGGTTCAAGTAATATTCAAAGACGAACAACATCTGGATATTGGGAAACAATAATGCAAGAGACTATCCACAAGGGCGACCGAAGGCGACCATTCGCTTCAAAGGCTGGATACTGCCCTACTGCGAACTGGTACATGGGGAATACATCTGGAGACTTTGTTGTTGGCGCTTCAATGAAACTATATCAGGGAATTGGCAACGGAGTTGAGGAAGAACTTGTTAAGGGTGCGGAGCGTGCTGGAATTCTCTTAGGGACGCAGGTAAAACTACCAACTCCGCACGGAGTAGACTTGGGTGGTTTCATAGATATGATTGCACTAGGAGCAGATGGAAGCCCAACCCTATTTGAGATTAAAACATGCACGAATCTTCCTAATAAAATTAAGCCAGAACACGCAGCACAGGCTGCAACGTACTGGCTATTTTCAGGTATGGATAATGTTGAGTTGATTTATGTGTCTCGGAAGGTTCAGAACTTCCCTGACCCTACCCCCTTAATTCGCACTTTCAAGTTCGACCCAACAGAATATGAGTTTGAATTGTTGAACGTAATGCGTACCCTTGAGACTTTTAATCTTGACAAGCCGCCTCAAAGACCTGCGACGTACTCAAAAACTAGAGAGTGTGTATTCTGTGACTTCAATATTCGCTGTTGGGCATCTGATGTTTCAGATTTTCTTGACAACAGACAAATGAGTTCTGTTGAGGCGAAGGCTGGTAGTGAACTTGAGCGAATGAAGTCAATGAGAAAGGGATTTATTCAGAAGACATTGATGAATTGCAGAACTAGCGTTCCACCTGCTAACAAACCACTTTTAGAAGACTACATAAATAAAGCATCAAAGAAGTAATTTTTCTTGTTTGTAAAATACAGTCAACAGTCCGTACAAAAAATGTGCGGACTTTTATTTCTATTCACACGGAGGATTTTTGAATGACAGCTACGAAGGTTATGAGTGATTTGACGTATTTGGACAAGTATTCGAGATTTGTCTGGAGTCTTGGGCGTCGTGAGACTTGGGAAGAGACTGTTGAAAGAGTTGTTGACTATCTTGCAAAGACAGCTAATAATTTGTCTGACGACGAGTATGCAATGATTTATAGCGCAATAAAAGAAAAGAGGGCAGCCCCGTCAATGCGACTTATGTCAACTGCTGGTGAGGCAGCGGAGTTGAATCAAGCCTCAATTTTTAATTGCTCTTATCTTCCTCTTGAGTCTAGTCAAGACTTCCACGACTTGACGCTTTTACTTGGTCTTGGTGTTGGCGTAGGATTTAGTGTGGAGTCTGCTTTTGTTCGTTCTCTTGGCGATGTTAAATCTTCTACTGGCAGGACGTATACTTTTGTAATCGAAGATAATATTTACTCGTGGGCGCAGAGCATTAAATTTTTGTTTGAGCATTCAATGAATGGCGACAATGTTGCTTTTGACTACTCAAAGATTAGACCTGCTGGCAGCCCTCTAAAAACTCGTGGTGGTCGTGCAAGTGGGCCTGGGCCACTTATTGAAGCACACACGAAGATTCAAGAGCTTTTAGTGACACGCAGGGGAATGCGCTTAACGACTGTTGACGCTTTTGATATTGCTTGTCACATTGCAGGTGCAATTGTTAGTGGTGGAGTTCGAAGGTGTTTACCTTCTGGCTCTTTAGTTCATACACAAAATGGAATGGTTCCAATTGAAAATGTTGAAGTTGGTACAAATGTTTTAACATCAAAAGGGTATTTTCCCGTTACAAATAAATTTGAGCAAGGATTACAAAAAATTGTAAGGGTTGTTACACAGGATTCAAGTTTTGAGTGTACCCCTAATCACAAAATAGCGGTTTTGACATCTAAAAATTCTTATGTTTGGAAAACGGCGTCAGAATTACAATTTGGCGATAAATTAATCGCCCCTTCGGTTGCAATTGATGGAACGCTACAATCTATGCCAAGTTTTTCATATATAAAGCCAAAAAATAGTACAACTTGCAAAGATATTGTAATTCCAGAACTTGACGAAGATATGGCGTGGCTACTTGGATTATTGCACGGTGATGGTTTTGTTGGGAAAAATGAGGTTACAATCCCAATAAACGGTGAGCAAGTTGAAATTGGTGTAAGGGCTAAAAAACAATTAGAACGATTTGGTGTTAATGTTGGTTTGGCAGAATATGAAAATTATTTTGTTTTGCGTGTCAAATCTAAACAACTTGCAACTTATTTTGGCGAATGGTTGAAAACCCCAAAGTCTACAATTTTTATTCCTGAATTTATTTGGAAATCAAACTATGACATAAAAATTGCTTATGTTTCTGGTGTTATGGATGCTGACGGTTCTATAAAATCAAGACCAATAAATGTTGTTACGACAATTTATGAAGATTTTGCAAAACAAATTCAATTGCTTTTATCTTCTTGTGGTATTCAGTCAAGAATTAAAAGATTAAGTGAATCAAACTTGCAAGAAAACTGGAAGCCAAAATTTGCAGTAAATTTAATCAACAACGCTTCTAAATTAGCGTTTTTAGAATCTCCAAAGTTGTTTAAGAATGAATTTGCTATTTCTAAGTCAGAACAAAGAACAAATACGTTTGACGGCGTTGTTTGGTCTCAAACAGATTCGCCATTTATTCCAGTAACATTTATTAGGCTTGAAGATGTTGCAGAGGAATCTGAAACATGGGATTTAGAGGTTAAAGGCGCACATGAATTTTTTGCACAAGGCTATCTTGTTCATAATTCAGCAATGATTGCGATATTTGACAAGAATGATGAATTGATGTTGAATGCAAAGACTGGTGAGTGGTGGCGTGATAATATTCAGCGTCAGTATGCAAACATTAGTGCTGTGATTGATGAATATCTTTTTGAAGAGGACGTTAATTATCTTGTGCAAAGAATGCATAACTCTGGTTTTGGTGAGCCTGGGATTTTTAGTCGATATGCTATTCGTGCTACAATGCCGAAACGTCGCAAACTTGTCGCAAACATGGGAACCAATCCTTCGGTTTAAGTGAGGCATTAAGAGGTAACTTTTAATGAAAACCCGAATATCGGAGAAACTCTAAATTTTATTTAGACAACTTCCGAAGCGTTAATAAAACGCTCGAACGACTGACAAGGGGTTCTCAAAGATGAGAATATGATACAGTCTGAGCACTATGGTGACATAGTGAGTTTGGCAGAAATGACCAAGCACGTAGAAATACGATTAACAAAACTGGTGGTGAAATTGTTTTGCGACCTAGACAGTTCTGCAATTTGTCACAGGCAATTCTAAATGAGCATGACACAAAGGATGATATTCGTGAGAAGGTTCGCATTGCTTCTATCATTGGAACAATTCAGTCACTAATGACTAACTTCGTTGGCATCCATCCAGACTTCAAAAAGAATACAGAAGAAGAAAGATTGCTTGGTGTCTCTCTATCTGGTATGTCAGATAATCCATTCATATACGACGAAGAATTCCTAGAAGAGTTGAAGCAAGTTGTAATAGACACCAACAAAAATTGGTCAAAGAAGTTCGGTATTAAGCCATCTGTGTCAACAACTTGCATTAAACCTGATGGAAACACAAGCGTTCTTTACAATACTTCACCTGGACTACACCCACGCTTTGCACCGTATTACATTCGCAGAGTGAGACTGCAATTCCAAAATCCTGTTGCACAGTGGCTAATGTCTCAAGGTGTTCCGTGTGAGCCTGTTTTGGGTGAGACTTGGGAGAGCGTGAAGACTGTTGTATTTGAGTTTCCGATTTCTTCGCCATCTACTGTAACTCGTTTTCAAAACGAAGTAACTGCAAAGGAGCAGTTGGATATTTGGCTGCTAATTAAGAAGTTCTACACAGAGCATAATCCATCAGTGACGATTCATTATAAGCCGGAAGAGTTGGATGGAATCAAGAAATTTGTTTTTGAAAATCAGGAGTGGTTGTCTGGTCTTTCGTTCTTAGAGAATGGACATAAGTACCAGCAAGCCCCATACGAAGAGATTGACAAGGCAACTTATGACAAGTTGTCAGAGGCATTCCCCGAAGTTGACTTCGATACATTTTGGGGTTTTGAAACGAACTTTGACACAACATCTGGAGCACAGACTTTGGCATGTGTAGGTGGTGCCTGTCTCATATAACAATAAGCCCGTTACTCTGGTAGCGGGCATTTTTGTAACTTCTTTTGATAGAAGTCTTGACAAGTACGCTGAACTGGATTATACTTGTGTCATCGAACGGATTAACGAAGGGGAGTGAAATGAGTGACGTAAAGATTGTGCATGGTTACATCAAGTCTGGTTGGTTCCAGCCAGCATTTGCTGGTGACAACTACCGATACGACTTATTGAAGAGTAAGGCCGGTAACGTCTTTCTTGATAAGTATGGTATCGACATAGGACGCAAATTCTCTGGATTTTGTTATGCAGTTATCGGGACAAAAAGTCGTGAAAAACTTATGAGTTTTGAAAGGGACAGTATGAACTACAATTTTATTATCAGTGGTGCGGGTGATGCGAAGAGCACTCTTGAGAAGGTACTTAAGGAAAAGGGTACGATTGCAAACAAGGTGAAAAGCCTCAACTATCATGCTGTGCTATTCACGCTTATGAGTGGCACAAACTCAATCATTGATGGCGACATTCGCTATGAACTTTTTGCTTCCGAATATAAAATTGCAGAAGATATTGTGCAGGCAATTAAGAGTGTTGGTTTTGATGCCTATGTCACCGACGAAAAGTGGCAAGTAGTTGATGGCGCTACGAATGAAGACACATTCGTCAAGGGTGCTGTCAAGACTTCTGAGTTGGTTGTCGAAGAGCGTGACCCAAGCTTTTTTGTCTTGGAGACTGACGTTAATATTGCTTTCAGGGCTGCAATTAGCGTAATGGAACAGCGTGGCTTCGCCTCTGTTCTCCTGACTGGCCCTTCTGGTTTCGGCAAGACGACTGCTGCAATTCGCTTGGCAAAGCACTTGGGCTACACGTTCACGAAGGTTGACTGTGGAACGCTTCAAGACCCAACCGAGATTGCCACAATCCGTGGCTTCAAGGGTGGCGAAACGGTTTTTGAGCGTACTGAGTTTATCAATGTGTTCGAGGAAGGGAATGCAGTAATTCTGCTTGACGAAGCTAACCGGATGTATCCTAACGTCAGTAATGCTTTGATGCCTGTTCTTGATGGCACTGGTCAATTGACGATTGACACTGAAAAGTTTGTCCGTGGTAAGAATATTATTTTTATCGCCACAGTGAACATGGGCCAGCAGTACGTTGGTACTTTCCAGATGGACACCGCTTTTCTGAATCGTTTTGGCATTAGTGCGAAGGTTGGTAACTTGCAGTTGCAAGACGAAATTAATATCGTCTTCAACCATAGTAGTCTTTCTCGTGCTGATGCTGGTGCAGTCGTGTCTTTGCTTCGTGAGTTGCGGAAGACTCTTCCCACGAGCAATCTTGACTTTTCGCCACGAACGGCAGAAAATATTGCTCTTGCACTGAATAGCGGAATCGGAATGCATTGGGCTTTTCGTACTGTACTTGCTGCGATTTGTGAAGACCAGGAGTGGAAGGTTATCATTGACATTCTCAATTCTAATGGTCACAAGATAAATCGTATTAACAAGGCTCTCTTTTGAGAATCAAGCACTAAGAAGTATTGACAACCGTACTTCTTAGTGCTATACTCAAGTCATCTGACAAAACTTGACTAAGGAGTTGCAAAATGGGTTGGTATGATGGTTTGCACGTAGACGAACACAGTTTCCGCCGCATGGCAGCGCAGTTCTCTGCAATTCAGTTTCCTTTGTTCAGCAAGCGTCTTTCACTTGTTGCGAAGGAAATGGATGGCTTGGCATACGCTGAACCTGACGAAGATAGAATTGTTGTTTCACAGTCGTTGCTGAATGGCACGAACAAGTTCTTTGATGGGTTGCCGTGGGACTTTCGTCTTGAATTGTTCGATGGTATAATCGTTCACGAAGTCGGACACTTTATGTATTCGCCTTCTGACTTGAAGGGCTTCCAGATTGGAACAGTATTCAATAGCTATATCGCTACTATCGCAAACTTGCTTGAGGACTTATTTATTGAGTACCAAATCTGCAAGGGCTTCCCTTACTTTGAGCCGTTTCTGTACTCGCTTAATAAAGTCGTTATCAATGACGCTTCTATTGAAAAAGCAAAGTCCGAAACGACTGGTGAAAAGCCGAAGTCGATTGAAGAGGCCGAAAGATACGTCAACTATTGCATTTCCTACAAGCGTCGTGAGAAGGACTTTATTGCACGCTCAGAGTTTGAGGCAGAAGTATATGAAACAATCTATTCAGTTTTTGGCATGACTAGTATTGAAGAGCGAAAGAAACTCGTATACAAAGTGTACGAAATGATTTTTGAGAACGTGTTGGAAGAAGCTAATTCTGAATCGAGTAGCGAAGTTGGTGAAGGTGAAGGTCAGGCTTTTGATGCTTCATTTTCTCCTGGCAATTCAATTCCTCAAAAAATTGTTGAGGCTATGGTAGAGGAAATTTTTGAAGCTGCCAGGAGTGAACTTGATGTTGTAGAGGCAAAGCAGTACGACAACACATTCACAAAGGTTGTTCGTCCTGGCAATGGCAACAAGAAATTCAAGGTTTCGACTCTTGACTTCTCAAGACTTGCTATGGTTGAAAATGCAAGGGGTAGCGTAAGAATTGTCAAGGGCGCACCTATGAATCGTGGCAGAAACATGTCACATCTTCATAGAGCGATGGATGACGGAAAGATATTCAGTAAGAATTATCTTGATGGGCATCGTGCTGGTCATGGTGCGCCAGAGATTGTGTTCTTGATTGACTTGTCTGGAAGCATGGAAAGCCCTATGAGTAGTGAGGCAAAGTCATTTGGTGAAAAGGTTGAATTTGCACTCTCTAGTGTTTTGGCATTCAACAAGGCTCTTCGTGGGACTAAGACAAAGTTTGCAATTGTTGGTCACACGACAACACGAGAGTACACGAACGGCAGTCATGGACTTTTGATTGTTGAGTTTAAGAAGTTCAACGAAATTGTCTCTGACAGTGAAATGTTGAAGCGGACTGAGGCTGTTCACAGGGAGATTAATTACTATGGAAATGCAGACGGCGCTGCACTTCTGTATGTGAATAGTTTGTTTGGAAGTGGTCAAAATGACAAGATTGTTTTCATCGTAAGTGATGGTCGGCCTGCCGAAGATTTTACTGACCAGTACAAGGTGAAAGGCTTGACACTTCCTGAATATGGTGGTATCATGGAAAACGTGAAGGCAATTGCAGGTTTCATTAGGGGCAAGGGTGTTAAACTCTTCTCTGCTTCTATCGACACAGCAGCAGTTGTTCCGTGTGATGCGATTTATGGCAAGTCAAACAACGTAATGGTTTCTAAAGTGGATGACTTGGTAAACATGGTTATCCGTTCTCTTAATTAGTGAAAGGAATTTCAAATGATGCAAAAGGGTGTTGTGCCTAGTTCTGGTGGTGAAGGTTCTGGTGGCCCTGGATTCTGGAAGCCGCCGGATAGCAAGGGTAGTCGGAACGAAGTTGTTCTTCTGGTGAAGCCTGAAGATATTTGGGCTACTCCTAATCAGGTCAAGCTGTGGAAGGATAATAAGTTTGGTGGCAATAGTTATCCTGTGAATGCGACTTGGGTTGATACTGGTAAGAATGACCCGCGCCATGTTCTCTGCCCTGGTGAAAAGCCTAAGTATGCCGCTGGCATTTGGGTCGCCTACCAGGACGATTCTGGTGAGTGGAAGGCTGGAATGTGGTCAGTCAGCAAGGCAGTTCACACTGCAATTGTTAACCTGTACGAAGATGCTGATGTTCACTACGGTGTTGTCAATATTATGATGGTTAACAAGCGTTGGACTGTTAATCACGTCAGCAAGAAGACTGCGCCTGCCGAAGCTAAGTCTGTCCAGGCTGGTGATGACGAAACTACGAAGCGTCTTTTGGGACTCTACGAAGACTCCGATGCAGTGTGGGAAATGCTGCAAGAGAAGTTGGAGGTCTCAAGTCGTGAAGAAGTGATGGACGCTTTTGGCGTCGGTGACGATGCAGACTTGATATGATAATTGCAATCGACTATGCTACTAGCATGGGTGTCGCCTGGACTTATGACCAAAAGACAATATATGTCGGTAGCATAGTCGGTAGCCAGTTTGAACATTTGAACTTTATAAAAAGAATAAAAGGAAAGAAGAAGGCCAGAGTAATATTTGAGCAACTTAACTTCTTTCGGAATGCTAAAACTGTTAGGTCACTGTTGTTGAAAACTGGCTACGTAGCATTCTCATTGAGTGAAAAGCCTGAATTCGTCAGTACAACGGCACCACGGAAGTTCTTAGGGTGCAAAACAAAAGATGATGTATTCAGGCTTTTTCAGTCTTACGGAGTAAAGAATAATGACGAAAGTGATGCGCTTGCGCTATTACTATTCGTGCTAGATAAAAAAATAAGCGAGGTGGAAATTGTACGAGGATAGAATTTTAGAGCACATGGAGTTGCAGAAAAAGCTGATGACTGCCTGTAGAGTTTTTCAGACTGAGCGTGCGATTGAAATTACTCTACTTGCGATTGGTGGTGAGGCGTTAGAATCAATTGGTTACATCATGGATGCTACAAAGCCCTGGAAGCAGCCGAAGTTTGATATTGACGCAACACGAGAGGAAGTAATTGACATTTACCACTTCTACTTGCAGTTGCTAATTTTGACTGATACATACGAAGATGTTTTTGGTGACGTTAGTAAGTATGGATGGTTCGAGTTGAAGTCAAAAGACTTGACTGCGTTTGAGAATGCGTGTAAGATGACAGTAGAAGTTTCTGCTGAACTTTCTCGGTGGCAAGACGAAGAGCAGTTAAAGTTGTTTGCGTCTTTACAGTGGTATC
>WBZL01000171.1_pt1 | contig 69699 bp, 70 predicted proteins | sample 5204291 | NCBI WGS metagenome assembly WBZL01 (sample SAMN12344345, study PRJNA552823) | activated sludge metagenome | biome: Activated sludge suspended growth; feature: Nitrification reactor; material: Wastewater; isolation source: activated sludge from nitrification reactor of wastewater...
GACTGCTCTCCTCTGGCATCACTGATCCTTGTCTGTCGTGCGTCTGGGCTGCTGACTTTCTGGGCTGCTGTGCGTCTTGGCTGCTCAGTCGTTCACATTGGGCGGCTGGGCGGCGACCAGCGGCGCATCGATGTCGAGCTCGCCGATCCGTGCTGCACCACCCGGAGAGCCAAGCGGCTCACTGCGCCCGGGCAAGGTGTCTTCGAAGAAGGCGGCATTGTCAGCGAGGTAGCCGTCCCACTGCGAAGGCACATCGTCTTCATAATAGATCGCCTCAACCGGGCAGACTGGCTCGCAGGCGCCACAATCGACACACTCGTCGGGATGGATGTAGAGAGCACGGGCACCCTCATAGATGCAATCAACCGGACACTCGTCGACACACGCGCGATCCTTGACGTCAACACAAGGTTGCGCAATTACATAAGTCACCAGGACTCCTTCCGTGACAAACTTGAGTGGTTGCTATTTTATCCAAAAAGCATGTGAAATACTACGGCGCAGCGGAGGTTTGCGGCAGTGACGGACTCACCCAGTGGGACCACAACCACCAAGGGCCCCGCGCGGCTCAAGTACGCCCCCACGGCATTCCTACTCCCAGGCGGCTTGGCTCTGCTGGCGGGTCTTGACGCCGGACTCCTCCTCGCTGGACTACCCTCCCCCGTCGACCAACCAAGCCTCACCGCACGCCACGGCATGCTCATGGTGCTTGGCTTCCTCGGCACACTCATCGCCTTGGAGCGAGCGGTGGCGCTGCGTCGTACTTGGGGATTGGCCGCACCAGGCTTCCTTGGCCTCGGCGGCATCTTGCTCACCGTCGGGGCACCACAGTGGCTGGGCACGATCGCGCTCGTGAACGGCTGTCTCGTGCTCGTGGCGGTCTATGTGCAACTTTTTGCTCGACAGTACGACGAGGCCACCGCGGTCGAGCTGCTCGGCGCCGTATCGGCCATGACCGCTGCGCTGTTGTGGCTGCGCCTTGAAGTCTCGGTATTGCTGCCCTGGTTGGTCACCTTCATCTTGTTGACGATCATCGCCGAGCGGGTCGAACTCGCCCGCCTGCATCGCCCACCTGGCAGTGAGCGCATCCTGCTGATCCTGAGTTCGGTGGTGATCATCGGCGCTCTGGCGTCACTCATCGCGCCAAGACTCGGGGCACACGTGTTTGGAGCCACCGTGCTTGTCCTGACTCTCTGGTCGGCCAACGGCGACGTCGCCCGCAAGACCATCAAACTGACCGGGCTGCCTCGCTTCTCGGCTGCAGCGCTCCTCCTCGGATATGCCTGGCTCACCGTGGGGGCACTCATCTGGCTGATCAAGGGTGAGCCCAACACCTTCAACAGCTATGACGCGGCCGTGCATTCGGTCTTCCTCGGCTTCGCAATGTCGATGGTGATCGCCCACGCACCTGTCATCCTGCCCGCCGTGATCAGGCGCCCCCTGCCCTATCACCCCTCAATGTGGGTGACTCTGATCGTGCTCCAGATCGGACTATCCTTCCGGGTCGCCATCGGCGACGGGCTCGGCGTACAACTCGCATGGGAGGTCGGCATCTGGATCACCGTCGCCGCGCTCCTGCTCCTGCCTCTCACCGCGGTGACGCTGGTGATCACCGCCAGTCGCAAGAGAAGTTGACTTATGGTCCCTACATGCGGCGTGGGGTCGGCGTTGTTGGCCTCCAGGTAGGCCTCGAATCTCGTGATCAAGTCAAGGGTCAAAGGTGACCGAGCGCTATCACGTTGACGCCGTCGGGGCGGGTGTAGCTTTTGGCGCCGGCGGTCACCACGTTCAACGTCACGAGCTGCCGTGCACGCTGCTCGGAGACCTTGGCCTTCAGTGCCCGAAACCGTCGAGGTCGTCGGCTTCGCGGCCCCGGTAAGTCATGACGAGAGAGCATCATGTTTGCGTTTCGCACGGTATTACGTTTGCGCTCAACGAAAGATCACACTTGCGCTAATCCAGGTAGCTGATTTGCGGCTTCATCCGACCTTGTGGCCGTATCGCTGACTGGCCGCCTTCCTCGAGGTGCCAACGAAGACTCCGATGACTGACCACGCCATGTCCAGCAACTCCCGCTGCCCTGATTGCTTCCAGGACGTGGCGCTCGGCGTAGGAACGCTCCTGGATCGCGGCACTTCGGGCAGTGCAAGTGCTAGCTTGAGCGCTCCATGAGCTCTTCGGTCATCGCCGCGCGCACAGTGACCGGATGCGGCGTCCAATCGTGGATGACCGCGGTGTGGGCAAGCAGGTCATGCAGCCCACGACGCTGTGGCTGCACCACCATGAGCAGCATCCCGAGACCGGCCAGCGCAAGGCTCAGCGGCCAGCAAATTGTGCGGACAAATGCAGACCAAGCCCGCAGATCTTGACCGTCCTGCTCAGTGACTCGCAGACCGAGTAGCAGCTTGCCCGGCGTACGGCCGGCGATGGCCAAGCCAAAATAGGAATAGCCGGCAGAGACCAGGATCAACCCAACGATCCACCAGCCACTTTGGCCGAAATCAAAGGTCCAACCGAATAGCCGCGCATTGAGATAATCAAAACCAGCAAGAAGCAGGGTTGAGGAGATCGAGATCAGCCAGAGGTCTACGATCACGGCTGCCAGTCGGGGAATCGCACCGGCATAGCGAGCACTGAGATCAAGTCGGCGATCGTAGATGTGTGCTTGCTCAGGGCGAAGTGCGGCTGGCGTGAATGCCCACTCCACCCGACGGCGGCGCAAGAGCCGATCAATCACGAATCCGGTGACCAGGTCGATATTGAGAAACTGACGACGCAAAGCGTTCAACGCCGAGCCAGCAAAATGAGTGGTGCTTTGCTCGATGATCTTGGGCACGCCCGAACGCATCACCAAGGCTTCCAAATCAACACGGTCCAAGATCGAATCCAGATCCACTCTCTCGATCAACTCGTCGACATTGACTCGAGCCATCAGCGCATCGATGTCAACGCGGTCCAAGAGAGCGTCAATGTCGACTCGTTCCAGGAGCGCATCAATGTCGACATTGGCCAAGATCACATTGGGGTCAACCTGCTCCAAGACCTCGTTGGTTGCTTTTCCCGTGACCTTGCGCACGAAGCTTCCTGGAATCGACGACGGCACCATTCGAGCATCCTCTCACCTTGCAGCTGCGGAGTTGTCACACATGGACTGATCTTGCTGCCGGCGACGTCAGGCCCAGCCGCGTGCCGCCCCAGCAAAGTTACGTCGGGGGCTCGGATTCGAAGGCCAACACGACGCCGTCGAGCCACACCAAAGTCCTTGGTTCCACTAGCCTTCAAACATGGTGGAAATCATCCTTGGCTTGGTCGCGATCGTGGTAGGTCTGCTTTTCTGTTTCGGAGGAGCCCCGCTGATGCGGATCGTGATCACGATCTGGGGCGCGCTGGCTGGATTCGGACTCGGCTCGGGCCTGATCACCCACTTCACTGGTGATCATTTCTTGGGCACCGCCTTGGGCTGGATCGTTGGCCTCGGCTTGGCCCTGATTTTCGCGGTCCTGGCCTATCTCTACTATTTCGTGGCCGTCACCATCGCTATGGCTGGCGTCGGTTTCGCACTCGGAGGTGCGATCATGGCCGCAATCGGGGTCACCTGGAATTGGGTGGTCATCTTGATTGCGGTCGCTTTCGGCTTGGTCTTCGCGGTAGTCGCGATCGTGGCCGATCTCCCCTTGGTCTTTCTCCAAGTCTTCAGCGCGATGGGCGGAGCCGCAGTTGCGGTCGCTGGCCTGATGCTGCTCTTCGGCTCGATCGATATCGAGACATTCACTGGTGGCGGATACTTGGCCATCGTCCGCGAACACTGGTGGTGGTGGATTGTCTACGCCATCGCGGCAGTCCTTGGGATCCTCGCCCAAGGTCGGGCCGCTCATGAGCAGCGCGAGAGCATCCGACGTAACTGGGCCACAACCAGTTAGAGCCACTCACAGACTCGTCGCCAAAGCCTTGAGCGCCTGATCCCAATCGCGTCGGTCGGCTCGGCCGACTCGAGCTTCGATGACCCTGATCCCACGCGTTGACCCAGCCAAGGCGGCTGCCAGATCTGCTGCGCTGCGTACCTCCTGATGGGCCACCCCAAAGCCCTTGCACAGGCTCGCCAAGTCAGCACCATGTGGAGTGGCGAAGAGTTCCTCGTGCGCAGCGGCGTAATCAGGAGCACCCTGCTCCAGAGTCGCGAAGATCGAGCCACCGTCATCGTTGGCGACCACGATGCTCAGATCGGGCCGAGTCTGCGCCGGGCCGATCAGGAGTCCGTTGAGGTCGTGGAGGAAGGTCACATCGCCCACATAGGCGATCGCACGTGTTGAGTGTGGGCGCCCGAGCGCGGCGCCGATCGCCGTAGAGATGGTGCCGTCGATGCCGGCCAATCCCCGGTTGGCGATCACCATCCGGCGCTCATGCACTGGAGTGGGCACGCCCATGATGTCGAGATCTCGGATCGGATTGCTCGCCCCGACCACCAAGAGCCCACCGGGAGGCAGGGCCGCGATCACCTCGCGAGCCACGTCGTACGGCGTGAAACCCCACCCAGCAATCGTCTCGTCAACCGCTGCGCCCAGTACTGCATCAGCAGCCCGCCAGCGCGCAAGCCACGCCGGGTCATCGGCACCAGCGTGCAATGCGGCGTACTCCGCAGCAATCGCGAAGGGCCGAATAGGCCAACGCCCCTTGGCCTGCACCGAGATCACCTCCACGTCTTCACGGGAGAGCAGACTGGCGACCGGCCGCGAGAGCGTGGGATGACCGAAGACAACGACCCGCTCTACCTCGTGCCCCAGAGTGGGCAATAGCAGGCGATAGGTGCGCAGTGCCGAACTGCCCGTGCGGGCTCCGCTGGTCGGCTCGGCCATTAGCGGCCAGTGCGCGGCCTCAGCGAGGATGCGGGCAGCAGGACCTGCGTCGTCACCAGCAACGACCACGGTGCGCTTGCCGAGCGGCAACTCGACTCCCACCGGCTCAGACCCAGCAACACTCACCCCACCAATCGGCGCGAAGGTCAACTCACCATCAGGCATGAGTGGTTCAGCCAGACACACGTTGAGATGCACCGGCCCATCAGCACGCCACATATCGTCCAGCCCCTGTTGATCAACATCTTCGAGATCAACGAAGGTCGCCGCGTCGCCGTACAACTCGCGTTGATCGGTGGTCTGATTGGCACCGGTGCCGCGCAAAGCAGCAGGCCGGTCAGCGGTGAGTACGACGAGTGGCACGCCCGCGTGTGCGGCCTCCAGCACCGCGGGGTGCAGGTTTGCTGCAGCAGTGCCGCTCGTGGTCACCACCGCCACCGGGCGTCGCGAGGTCTTGGCAATGCCCAGGGCCAAGAAGCCTGCGGTGCGCTCGTCGATGCGGCTGTGGATCTGGATCGGCGAGCGCTCGAACGCAAACAGCAGCGGAGCATTGCGTGAACCCGGGCAGATCACGGCTTGCTCGACCCCACGTTGAATCAACTCATTGATCAGCCAGGCGGCCAAAGTGGTCGAGGGGTTCACAAGAGTTGATCATCCCTGATCGCGCGTACCCGGGCGACGCGCGCCTCCCAGGCTGCAGGCTCAGGATGCGCCCACGCCCGCGCCAAATCAGGGTCGACGGCGGGTCGGCGTACTTCAATCGACCCGCCAACAGGCACCAACGAATCGGCACTCACATCCCCCTCAAGCAATTGCATCGTTGCCAGCCCGCAGGCATAGGGCAGCTCAGGCAGAGCAGCAGCCAGCGCCAATCCCGCCGCGATCCCGATGCTGCTTTCCACTGCGCTGGATACCACAACCGGGAGTTTGATCTCCTCGGCAATCTGCAGGCAACGGCGCACCCCACCCAGCGGCTGCACCTTGAGTACGGCGATATCGGCAGCGGCCAGGTCGCGCACCCGATAGGGGTCTTCGACTCGCCGGATCGACTCATCGGCAGCGATCGGCACCCGCACCCGACGCCGCACCTGGGCCAACTCCTCGACCGTGGCACAGGGCTGCTCGACATATTCGAGCCCACCCGCTGCGCGCTCCAGGATCGGGATCGCCCGCAAGGCCTCATCAACAGACCAAGCACCATTGACATCAATGCGGATCAAGCCAGCCCCCATGCCGTCACGGACCGCCTCAAGACGCGTCTGGTCGTCAGCCAGCGATTGCCCCGGCTCGGCGACCTTGACCTTTGCGGTGGCAGCACCTTGCCGGGCCGACACGATCTCCTGGGCCCGCTCTGGGGAGCAAGCAGGCACCGTGACATTGATCGGCACTTCATCGCGCACGGGCTGCGGCCAGCCCTCCTCCGCAGCCTCGAGGGCACAGCCGAGCCACGGGGCGCTGACCTGATCGTCGTACTCAACGAAGGGGCTGAACTCCCCCCAGCCAGCGGGCCCTTCGATGAGCACCCCTTCACGATGGGTGAGCCCGCGAAAGCGCGTGCGCAAGGGGATCCGGAAGACGATCACGAGAGTTGCTCACCCGCAATCTGCTCCAAGGCCTGCCGATCTACCTTGCCATTGGGCAACTCCGGCAACTCGGGGAGTACGACGAGCTGGCGCGGCGCCCACTGCCGGGGATGGCTATCGGCCACCAAGTCTCGGGCCTGGGGCAGGTTGAGCTCACCAACGACGAAGGCGACCACCCGTTGTCCCCACTCCGGATCAGGCACCCCGAGGACGGCCACATCAGTGACGCGGGGTGCTTCTTTTAGGCATTGGGCCACCACTAGCGCCGGGATCTTCACGCCACCGCTATTGATCAAGTCATCCTTGCGACCCGTGATCGTGAGTCGACCGTCTCTCAACTCACCCAAGTCGCCAGTGCGGAACCAACCGTCCTGCAAAACCTCGGCGGTGTGGGACTCATCGCCCACATAGCCCTCGAACAGCATCGGGGCCGAGATCTGCACCTCACCCGACTCGATCCGCAGTTGTACGCCGTCGAGCGGGAGACCGTCGTACACGCAGCCACCACAGGTCTCGCTCATGCCATAGGTGGCGACTACTGGGACTCCGAGTGCTTCTGCTCGTTGGCGCAGGTCTGGCGGGAAGGCCGCGCCACCAATGAGTACTGCGGCAAAGCCGCGCAACGCTTGCAGTGACGCCGAGTCGTCGAGCATGCGATGCAGTTGCGTCGGCACGAGCGAAAGATAGGCCCGACCGCCGGCCGCGCCGATCCGATCAGCTGGCGGGATGCCGCTAACCACCGAACGGAAGAGCACCATCAGGCCAGCGACATTGGTGGGCGGCAGGTTGAGCACCCATTGCCCTGGGCCACCAAGGCGCTCGTGGGTGGCGGCCGCTGCGGCTCGCATGGCGTCGCGCGAGAGCGCAACCCGCTTGGGCTGGCCGGTCGAGCCGGAGGTCAGGACGTGCAATGGCTCAGCCGTGGTCGCTTGGTGCCAGTCGGTGAGCTGTGCATGGATCTCTGCTGCGCTGCCCGAGACTGGCCAAAGATTGCTCACCCGCCCAACGCTACCCACAAGTGCCGACGTCTGGGCGCCCTGCCACAATCAGCGCGTGGCAACGGCAGCGCAATGGATCGAAGGGGCTCGGCCCCGCACTCTCCCCGCGGCAATCGCGCCGGTGCTCGCCGGCACTGGCATCGCAGTTTTTGAGGGCGAGCCGGTCTGGTGGAAGGCAGCCTTGGCCCTATTGGTGGCCCTCTTCTTGCAAATCGGCGTCAACTACGCCAACGACTATTCAGATGGCATCCGAGGCACCGACCAAGATCGGGTAGGCCCCATGCGACTGGTCGGCTCCGGGGCCGCCTCGGCCAAGTCGGTGAAGTTGGCTGCCTTGGCAACGCTAGGTCTAGCAGGGGTCTTCGGGTTGGCGCTCGCAGCCACCACCGCTTGGTGGTTGGTCGCAGTGGGAGCAGTGTGCATCTTGGCCGCGTGGTACTACACCGGCGGCTCCAAGCCCTATGGATATCTTGGGCTGGGCGAAGTGATGGTCTTCATCTTCTTCGGCCTGGTCGCAGTGCTCGGCACCACCTATGTGCAGACCCTGACCTTTGAACTGGGGTCACTTTTTGCAGCCATCGGGATCGGCTCCCTTGCTTGCGCGATCCTGGTCGCCAACAACCTGCGCGACATCCCCACCGACATCACCGCCGGCAAGCGCACTTTGGCTGTCGTACTCGGCGATGACCGCACTCGCCAACTGTTTGTCTTGCTCCAGCGCGGAGCCATGCTGATGCTGATCGGTGTCGCCGTCACCACCAGCAGATGGTCTTTGCTGGCGCTCGTGGCAGTGGTGCCGATGGTGCTGTCGAACCTGCGGGTGCAGCGTGGGGCCAACGGACCCGAACTCATCCCGGTGTTGAAGCTGGCTGGGATCACCGAACTGCTCTACGGCCTAGGCATTTTTGTTGGTTGCGCTCTGGCCGTCGTACTTAGCTGAGCGAGCAGCCGTTGTCGATCAGTCGACGTCTTCTTTGGCCTTCATCTCGGCAAACTTCGACGACGCCTTCTCAGCACGGGTCTGCACTCGACCCGCGAGTACGTCGCGCTGCTTGCGCAACACCCTGAATGACAACAACATCGACAAGATCAGTGCGGCCACCGCCGGCATGAACAAGATGCCGTCAGTGCCGTTGAACGCAAACCAAACGCCAGCCATCAGGGCATAGCAGGCCAAGAACAGGCCCAAGCGAGCCGCAGAGTAGATCAAGACTTCCTTCACGGGTTCAAGCGTAATGCTCACCTGACTGACTTGACTCGCTGGGATCAGGGCTTCGCCGGGGGAGTCGGCACCAACAGTGACGCAACTATGCCAGGCGCCATCACGGCAGGCGCATTGGCAAATGGCAACTCCCCAATCACGGGGGGATTTGCCTCGCTGAAGGCAGTGGCTGAGGACTCAGTGCTCTGTTGATCGCGGCTGGGGATCGGGAAGACATTGTTGAGTTGGGTCGCTCCATTTGTCCATGGGTAGAACACCCGAGCCACAGCCTCGTTGCCATCATAAAGCCAACTGGTGCAGTCATCGACGACGTTACCTTGGTCAATCACCTCCACTCGACCACGAACTGACACGCATTGGCTGTCTGGCACCACATCGAGTGGCTTGCCGGATTGGTCAAAAAGCTGCACTCCTACCAGGGGGTTACCTGCTGCGTCATAGGGATAGATGTTGGTCACCCACTTGCCGTGTGAATAGATCCCAGGCTTCTTGCTCGCCCCGGCAAGCTCATCTCGGGCCGCGTTGTATCCCGACTGCCAGTCGCTCCCAGTGCCATATCCGTCTCCTATCAGCGCACCGGACATCAGAAGCGGCGTGCATAAGATCGCAAAACCATTGAGTGCGACCAGGAGCAGGCGCAGGCTAGCCGATCGCTTCCAGAGGTCGCCGGGCCACAGCTTGCCCCGACCCAACTGCACACTGAGCACTACCGCCACGACTGCCGCCATGAGCCCAGCCACCCCACCTGTGCCGATGGTCACCCCGAAGACCAACGCAACGAGGTTGGTCGCGACTAGTGCTCGAAGACCCCACCAGATGGGGCGTGCGCTCTCAAAGAATCCTGCGAAATCGCCCGGCAGACCGGCCACGGCTCGTTGCCAGCGCCTGGTTGAGCTATCCAGCCAAGCGTGGATGCGCTGACTCAGGGTGCCGCGCTGCTTGCCTCCTCCGCCAGCCCGCCCCAGGCCCGCCGCGAGCCGCAACTCCTCGGCGTACTCAGTGGGGTCACCGAGCGCCCCCTCGCCCTGATCGGCCACCAACTCGACCAGATCGGCCTCCAGACCATCGAGCAACTCGCGCTGCTCCTCATCAGTGAGATCGCTCAGCTCAGCACGCACGGCCTTGATGAAGTCGGACAGGTCGAGTCCGTTGGCCAGACCATTCATCGGGTTGCTCCTTGCATCAGGGTGGTCACGGTGGTGGAGAACTTCTCCCAGTCCTCACGTTGGGTCTTCAGTTGACTACGCCCCGTCGGGGTGATGCCGTAGTACTTGCGATGCGGACCCGACTCGGAGGGCACCACATAGGAAGTCAGTGCGCCAGCGGAGTAGAGGCGGCGCAGGGTGCCGTAAACCGAGGCATCTCCGACCTCATCCAGGCCGCCGTCTCGCAATCGCCGCACGATGTCATAGCCATAGCCGTCCTCGCCGTCGACAACTGCCAACACGGCCAGGTCGAGGACTCCCTTTAGGAGTTGTGTCGTATCCACGGTTTGCATACTACTACGCTAACCGCATTACTGCGCAAGTCGCAACACCTATCCCCACTGTCATTGCTCTCAGCGAACTTCAAGGCGCATCGGTTACCGTTACCCCATGGCCGAATCCGAGATTTCACTCACCTTCCCCGCTGACGGCGACCGTCGCCCCTCAACCCCGGTGTTGAAGGCGATCTTGGCCCAGGCTGCCCAACCAGTCGACGCTGACCTGGCCAAAGACATCACCGCAGATAAGGACTGGCGCAATGACTATGTCGACCTCTTCGGCAGAGCCACTTTGGCTGCAGCATCCTCCAAGGAGGCTGCAATCGAGATGGCCCGTGCCGGCCTGGAAGCCATGCACGACACCTTGGTGCTGGCCAAGGATGCCGAGCACCCCAATGCCGCAAATGAAGTCGTCCTGAGCAAGACCGAACTCAACGCAACCCGAGCCTTGGAGTCGCAGACAATCCCCGGCACCGCAGCCGCAGAGCGCGAGCTACGAGTGCCCTACAAGGGCAAGCAACTCAGTGGCCAGCAGTTGATCGACCAACTCGGCGACTGGGTCGAGCGCCAGATCGTCGAACCAAGTTTTGCCGCCGCGATCAGCGAAGTAGTGCGCAACCCAGAGTGGCTGTCACTTCCCGGCAAGCGCGTCGCGATGATCGGTGCGGGCTCAGAAATGGGGCCGCTTGAACCACTACTGCGCTGGGGGGTCGACGTACTCGCGATCGACCTGCCCCTGGATCGGGTCTGGGATCGGATCCGCGCCAAGGCTCAACGCGGAGCGGGCAGTGTGACCGCGGCGGTGGATGCCGACGGCACCTTGGGCATCGACTTGCGTAGTCACGCCGGAGATGCACTCGGCTGGCTCAGCGATGCCGGCGAAGGCGCCGACCTGGTGATCGGCATGTATGCATATGCCGACAGCGCAGCCCACGTGCAAGTGACCTCGGCCGCGGACTTGGTGATCGAACGGATGCTGGCCGCGCGGCCTGACACCGCTTTGTCCTGGTTGGCCACGCCCACCGACGCCTATTTGGTGCCCGCCGATGTGGTGGAGGTCGGCCACCGGGCCTGGGCGGAACGCAACTGGGTGAAATATCTCCAGAAGCCAGTCAACCTCGCCAGCCGGGGCATGTTCTTCGAACCGTCGTACTCACGGGTTGCCGCCGACGGCCGCGGACTGGCCGACATCCTGGTGCCCCAGCAAGGCCCCAACTACGCCGTGGCCAAGCGCCTGCAGCGTTGGCGCGGCGTACTCGCCGAGTCTGAAGGGCACCGCGTGTCGTTCAATGTCGCCCCAGCCACTTGGACCCACTCGGTGACCAAGAACCAAGTCCTCGCAGCGGCGTACGCCGGTGCTGGGTCATTTGGCGTGGAGATCTTCGAGCCGGACACCGCGCGCAGCCTCATGGCCGCACTGCTCGTCCACGACTTGAGCGCCCCTGCCCCAGAGCGTGCCCACCCTGAAGACCTGTTCAGCGATCAGGCCGCCCACGGCGGTCTGTGGCGGGTGGGCTACGAACCTCGTACGGCGCTCCCCTTCGCCGCCATCGGCGGCCTCCCCCTCCTGGGCCTCCGCAGCGCCAAGAAAAAGGTGTTCGGATAGCCGCAGGTTTCCCAAGTGCGCTTGGTGTACCTGCACGTTCAACGGTGTGCAACCCATTGAACGTGCAGGTACACCATTGAACGTGAGGGCCTATACACCTGTGTATGACGCAACTCGGGTCAGCGAGCGCCACGCAGGTACGACGATCAGCCCGCAGCGCGGTCAGGCGTAGGAGTGCATGCTCCCGCTGCCGAAGAAGAAGTTGATCCCGACGAAGTTGAACCACAGTGTGGCCAAGCCGATCAGCGCGACGATTGCGGCGGCTTTGCCCTTCCAGCCTGCGGTTGCGCGAGCGTGCAGGTAGGCGGCGTACACCACCCAGGTGACGAATGCCCAGACCTCTTTGGGGTCCCAGTTCCAGTAGCGCCCCCATGCGGCGTGAGCCCAGATCGGGCCTGCGATCAGGGCCGCGAAGGTCCACACGGGGAAGCCGAAGGCGTGCGTGCGGTAGGCCATCTGGTCAAGCGACTTCAGCGATGGGAGTCGGGCGAGATAGCCGCCGCGTGAGCCGCCCTTGTCTTCACGGGTGGCCTGCTTGTCCTCCCAACGAGCTTTGATCAGGTAGAGAATCGAGCACATGCCGCCGATGGTGAAGGCGCCGGTTGCGATGATCGCCGCGATCACGTGGATCACCAGCCAATAGGACTGGAGCGCATCCCGCAATGGCGTGACTGGCTGGTAGAGCACCAGCACCGAGACCATCAGCATGATCACGGCAAACCAGGTCACGATCGGGGCCAGCCAGCCCAACGAATAGCGCTTGTAGAGCAACAGATAGCCGGCCACCACCACCCAGGTGGCGGTGATCGTGAACTCATACATGTTGCCCCAGGGCACCCGCACGGGGTCCGCAGCGAGCCCACGTGCGACCAGCGCGATCAGGTGGATGCTCGCCGCCAAGATCGTGAGCGAGAGCCCGATGCGCGACCAGAGATCCATCTTGTCGGCGTCACCGACCTCGGGATCCGGCGTACTCTGCGCCGGCGAATCTGCCCCAACCAGGACGGCCTCGCGCGCGGAGGCAGCAATCACCTTGCGTCCTGCCGCCCAAGCTGCGAGAGTCGCCATCGCGGCGAGGAAGTAGACGACTCCAGCACCAGCAATCGCTTGATCGCTGAGCGCTTCGAATTGCTCTTTGGTCATGCCCGATCTCCTTGTTGCTCGGCCAGGTCCGCGACCAAGTCGTCGAGCTCGGCACCGAGATTGCCGCCGGACGATCGATCCAGCCCGGCAACCTCCGCAAGACTACCTTCGCCCTCACGCCGCAGTCGCACCCAGATCCGTCGCGGCCGGATGAACAGCGATCCCAGCATCCCGATCAGCGCCAGGATCACCCCGAGCAGCGTGACCCACTGGGCAGGGGTCTTGCTCACCTGAAGCTTCACGAAACGGTCGATCGAGTCGAAGGTGACCGTGCCCAATCCATCAGGCAATTCCTTGGTTGCACCCATCGGAAGGTCGACGCGATATTGGGCCTTCTCGCTCTTCATCACCTTGTCGAGCTTGGCTTTGTCAAGGGCGTAGACCGACTGCGGTTTGCCGGAGTCGAGGCCAAGATCACCGGTCCACAGCACCATCGAGATGAACGGCGACTTCGCATCGGGGTACGCCGAGAATGGCCCGGTTTCGTTGCTGAAGCCGTAGGTGGGGTAGAGCTCCCCCTCAAGCCCAATCTGGGTGTCTGTCGGATTGGAGGCATCAGGCACCTTGAGTACGCCGAATGATCTGAAGGATGAGTCTTCGGGTAGGAAGACCACCGGGCCGGAGAAGGCAATCGAGCCGTCTGTGTTGCGCACGGTGATGTGCGGGGCGTAGCCGTGCCCGATCAAGAAGACATTGGTGCCGTTGACATTGAGCGGGTGGTTGACCGAGACGGTGCGCTCCTGCGGCTCGGCTTGCGGGTCATCGCGATAGGTCAAGCGGGCCTTGAATTTCTGAGCGGTACCCGCTTGCCTCCCCTCGGTGATGAACTCAACCTTGAAGTCGTCGACGGTGAAGGAGATTGGTTCGAGTGAGTTGGGGGCAAACAATCGCCCCCCTTGGAAGTCGTCGTACTGGCTCAAGGTGTTTGCGAAGCCATCGCCGGTCACCACGATCACTCCCCCGCGATAGCCCCACAGCGACCCGATCGCAAAGCCGACCAAAACGATCAGGATCGAGAAGTGGAAGAGCAGGTTGCCAGCCTCACGCAGATAGCCGCGCTCAGCTGCGACGGAGTCTTCGTGTACGTCGACCCGATAGCGCCGCTTACGCAAGATCGCAGCCACATCATCGAGCGAAGCCGAGGTCTCGACCTCGCGGCTCTCGGGCAGGCGCAGGAGATTCTTCGGGGTCTTGGGTGGTCGGCTGCGCAGCGCCCTCGCATAGACGGCCAGCCGCGGCAGGATGCAGCCGATCAGGGAGACCATCAACAAGATGTAGATCGCTGCAAACCACGCGGAGCCATAGACATTGAACAACCCGAGCTTTTCGTAGATCGGGGTGAGCTTGGGGTGTTGGTCCTGCCAGCGGAACATCCGCTGGGAGTCCACCTGTGCTTGTGGGATGACCGACCCCGGGATCGACCCCAGCGCCAACAAGAACAGCAGGATCAGCGCCGTACGCATCGAAGTGATCTGACGCCAGCACCAGCGCGCGAACTCGCTCGGCTTCAGTGCAGGAGGGGCGTCATTGGGTTGTGGGCTCTTGCTCATCACACACCTGCCGAGAAGCCGGGGAAGAAGGAACTCCGCAAGTGACTCACCAAGACATCCCACCAACCAGTCACGAGGAGTACGCCGACCAGCACCAGCATCGCGCCGCCGAGCCGCGTCACCCACACCTGATGGCGACGCAGGAAGCCGATGGCGCCGAGCATCCTGCGATAGGCGACCGCGGCGATGATGAAGGGCAGGCCCAGCCCCAGGCAGTAGAACAAACTCAAGATCGCGCCGCGCATCGCACTGCCTTCTTGCAGCGCCAGCGAGTTGATCGCCGACAGAGTTGGGCCCATGCAAGGGGTCCAGCCCAGACCAAATAGCGCTCCGAGCAGCGGAGCAGCCGCCACGCCGACAGCAGGCACCTTGTGGATCCGGATGTCACGGTTGAGACCCGGCACCAACCCCATGAAGGCCAGGCCCAGCAGGATCACCACAACACCCATCACGATCGAGATGGTGCGTTGATATTCGAACAGCCAGTTACCCAAGGCGCCAAAGAGCGCGCCGAAAGACACAAAGACCACGCTGAAGCCGAGCACAAACAATGACGAGCCGAGCAATAGGCGACCACGAGGCGCTTGCTCACCCTCAACGATGTCGGCTCCGCTGAGCCCGGTGGCATATGACAAATAGCCAGGCAGCAGGGGCACGACGCAGGGTGAGAAGAAGGCCACCAGACCGGCGAGCATCGCGATTGGGATGGCCAGGAGGAGTGACCCGGACAAAGCCGTGTCACCAAACCAGTCGCCGATCCCAAGGGGGATCACGTGCCCTTCACCTCCCGCACGAGGTCGACCAAGGTGGTCTTGCTGGGCACTTCACCCAAGATGCTGGCCGCCACCTTGCCGTTGGCATCAATGATCAAGGTCGTCGGGATCGAGTTGGGGTTGAGAGTACGACGAAAAGCAAGCAGGGTCTGCCCGCTCGGGTCATAGATCGAGGGGTAGGGCACGTCGTACTTCTTCTGGAAGGCCAGGCCTTGGTCGGTGGAGGAATCTCGGGTGTTGATGCCCAGGAAGGCAACTCCTTCAGGCTCCAAGGTGCGAGCCGCCTGCGCCAGCAAGGGTGCTTCCTTGCGGCATGGCGGGCACCACGATCCCCAGACATTGAGCACGACGACCTGTCCCTTGAAGTCAGCGAGGCTGACCTCCTCCCCCTCGAGAGTCTTGCCGACGACCGGGCCGGGCTTGACGCGCTCGTCGGCTGAGAGCCTGGTGATCACGCCATTGCCCACCACATAGCCCTTGTCACCGGTGCTGTTGGTGTCGGGGCTGCCACAGGCACCCAGAGTCACCAAGGCAATACTCATCACGATCAAGACCCACACCGGACGGGTCAGGTTTGCCAGCGCCATGCTCAGTTGCTACCGCCGGTCTCATCGTCGTCTTCGGCCCCACCCGCAGAGAAAGCCGACTTCCGATCGGCCTCGGGGATCAAGTCTCCGGCCGGCTCGGAATAGGTGACGGTCTCCAATTGCTCGCCGTCGAAGGTAAACGTGGTGAGGCTGGCGAGAGTGCACTGTCGGTCGCGTGGGTCGTGCACGAAGCGCTTGCCCTCCGCATGCAGGCGAGTGATCCAGATCGGCAGTTGATGAGAGACGATCAGGGCTTCATGCCCGAGCGCAGCATCCCTGGCATCGGTCACAGCTGGCCACATCCGCTCTGCGATCTGCTTGTATGGCTCGCCCCAGGACGGCCGGAATGGATTCACCAGTTTGGGCCACACCGAAGGCTTGAGCACCAGGCTCTGCTTGATCGTGAACTTCGCTCCAGCAAAGGCATTCTCCGACTCGATCACACGCTCATCAAGCACCGGAGTCAGTTTGCGTACGGCGGCCAGCGGCGCGGCCGTTTCCTGGGCTCGCTCGAGCGGGGAAGTCACGATATGGGTGATGTCGCGGTCTCCGATGCTCTCGGCAATTCGCTCGGCCATCGCCCGACCACGCTTGGACAGGTAGTAGCCGGGAGCACGCCCATAGAGGATCCCTTCGGGATTGTGCACCTCTCCATGCCGCAGCAGGTGGACCATAGTGCGCACTCGTCGTACTCCTTGCTCGCTCATCGGGTCAAATGACCGGGATCAGTGATTGGCGGCTGCCGCCACCGCGGTCGCTGCTGCTGGCAGGGCAGCAAGGACCTGTTCGATTGCTCTTTCATCATGGGCTGCTGAGACAAACCACGCCTCAAAAGCGCTGGGAGGCAGATAGCAACCAGACTCCAGCATCGCATGGAAGAAGACGGCGAATGCTTCGGTGTCTTGCTGGGTGGCACCGGCATAGTCGACGACTTCTTCATCGGTGAAGAAGATGCTGAACATGTTGCCATTGCGCTGCAGCCGGTGGGGTACGCCGACCCGCGCGAATGCCTCGGTCGCGGCGGCACCGATCACCTCGGCAGTTTGATCGACGTGCGCATAGACCGCGTCGTCGGCAAGCCTGAGCGTGGTCAGCCCCGCCGTGGTCGCGATTGGATTGCCCGACAGGGTGCCGGCTTGGTAGACGGGGCCGGCCGGGGCGAGCGCCTGCATGACATCTGCGCGACCACCGAAGGCGGCCGCCGGGAAGCCACCCCCCATCACCTTCCCGAAGGTGACCAAGTCAGGCTCCCAACCCTCTACGGCACCATCAAGGCCCCATTGGCCCGATCTGCTGACCCGGAAGCCAGTCATCACCTCGTCGAAGATGAACAGCGCGCCGTGCTGTGCACAGATCTTCTTCAGGAAGGCGTTGAAGCCAGGCCGCGGGGGCACCACCCCCATGTTGCCCGGTGAGGCTTCGGTGATCAGGCAGGCGATCTGATCGCCGTACTCCGTGAAGACCTGCTCCACCGCGGCCTCGTCGTTGTAGGGCAAAACGATGGTGGCGTCTGTTGCCCCCTGGGGCACTCCGGGGGTGCCGGGCACCGATTGGGAGCCTTGATGGGTGGCCAGTCCTGATCCGGCTTGGGCCAACAGGGCGTCGAGGTGTCCGTGATAGCAGCCGGCAAATTTCACGACCAGTTCGCGCCCGGTGAAGCCACGGGCCAGACGCACGGCCGACATGGTCGCCTCGGTGCCCGATGAGACGAGGCGCACTTGCGCGACGCTCGTGCGGGAGACGATCTCCTCGGCCAACTCGACCTCGGGCTCGGTGGGAGTGCCATATGAAGTGCCGCGCAGCACCGCGGCCTGGACCGCTGCGATCACTTCCGGATGGGCATGCCCCAACAGCATCGGGCCCCACGAGCAGACCAGGTCGACATAGTCGTTGCCGTCGACGTCGGTGAGCCAAGCTCCTTGGGCCGACTTGATGAAGCGCGGTGTGCCGCCTACTGCGTTGAAGGCGCGGACAGGTGAGTTGACCCCACCAGGGGTGACCTTCTGGGCCCGGGCAAACCACGACGCACTGAGATCTGGAGCTAGCACCCACCCATTGTCCCGTACGCCGAACCACGCCCGGCACTGGTCTGGTCCGGCGTTGCCCCAAAAGCCCGCAAACTACGCGTAAATGTGGGCATTCCCGCGTGGCGGCATAACATCATGGGCACGTTTGCCATGGCTCTGGGACTCCGCGGAACGTTTCTTGGATCACCGCGTTAGGAATCATGTCAAACCGGACGGCACTTGCCGGATGACTTGTCAGATGTGGGGAGAACAAATGACTGCCAGGCCGCTCTCACAGCGCGCCAAGCTCGCGACCGCCGTTCCCGTGGCGATCGTGTCTGGTCTTTGGACGGCGAGTTTGGTCTTGTCGAGTGCGGGTAGTGCAGCCACCGCCAAGGATCAAAACCGCGAACCCCTCCCCGACGGATCGAAGATCCCCGCCCAGACGATCTCAACCCCCGCAAGCCTGCCGGTCATGGGCACGCTCGGTGCTGCCGTACCCGCCGACAAGGCTGATCAGGTGATCGCGGATGCGATCAGCAGTGGCATCCCGGCCCCGGCCTTGGCGGCATACCAACGCTCTGCACAGGTGGTCTCCCAGGCTGACAAGCGCTGCAATCTCCCTTGGGCGCTCCTGGCGGCCATGGGTCGAGCGGAGTCAGACCACGGACAACTGGGCAACAGCAAGATTGATGACCATGGCGTCTCCAAGCCCGGTGCATTTGGACCAACCCTCAACGGCACCGAGGGCACGAAGTTGGTCAATGACACTGACGGCGGCAAGCTCGATGACGACGGCGTCTACGACCGTGGCGTCGGTGCCATGCAATTCGTGCCGGCCACTTGGAAACTCGTGAAGGTCGACGGCGACAGTGATGGCAAGGCCGACCCGCAAAACGTGAACGACGCCGCCATGGGTGCGGCCATGCACTTGTGCTCCGGCGGGCAAAACCTGGCCACTCGATCGGCCAAGGAAGCTGCCCTCTTCCGCTTCCACCCAGACCGCAACTACGTCAACTTGGTCCTACGTCTGATGGAGGCCTATCAAAGCGGTGACTTCACCGCCATGCCTTCAGGCACTTGGGGCGGAATGACCTTCACTCCTGACGAGTTCCGCAAGGCTGCGGAGAAGCACTTCGAGGAGAAGCGCGCGGCAGCAGCCAAGCGCAAGCTCAACACCCCTCCTCCGCCCCAGTCAACGCCCAATCTGAACACCCCCGAGCCGAGCCCGCAGCAACCCAACCCGAGCCCGGACCAGCCCAAGCCCAGCCCGGACCAGCCCAAACCCCAGGACCCGCCCCCGTCGAGCGCTCCGCAACAGGATCAGCCAGAGCAGACGCCACCGGAGCAACAGCCTGAGCCGGAGCAACAGCCCGAGCCACAGCAACCCGAGCCACCCCAGCCGAGCCCTTCCCCTGAGGCTCCAGCACCCTCTCCGTCCCCTGAGCCCCCTGCTCCCTCTCCGTCTCCTGAGCCTGAGCCGACCCAGCCTGCAGATCCAGGCCCGGGCGAAAGCACTCCCGGCGACCAAGGTCCGCCAGATCCCTCACCGAGCGCACCCGCGACCAGCGAGCCGCCGAGCGAGCAGCCCAGTGATGCACCAGGTGGCGACAACGGCGACCCAGGCAACAACGGATCCGGAGACAACGGCTCTGGCGACGGCCCGAGCGCTGGCCCAGGCGATGGCGACGGCCCCGGCACCGACCCCGGCCCGGGCGATGGTGACGGAGACGGCGACGGCCCCGGCGAAATCGACCCAGGCACCGACCCCGATCCCGGTCTGCCCAGCGATGGCCCGTCAGAAGAGCCAACCGATGGCCCCTCAGAGGAGCCCACTTACGAGCCGACTCCAGACCCGACTCCTGAGCCCACCTATGAGCCGACTCCAGAGCCAACACCGGAGCCCACTCCGGAGCCGACGGTTGAGCCGAGCCCGACTGGGCCCAGCGACCCAGACCCGACGCAAGACCCTTGGGCCGACTGGTGGCGCTTCCTTCAAGACACCCAGGACTGCTGGACCGAAGTCCCCTCAGGCCCTGCCGACGACAACTGGTGGATCTGCATGGGCAACAAGGGTTGGAAGTAACCTTCCCACCCGCCAACTGCTCTGGCGATAGCGCTGCTCAGGCGAGCAGTTCGGCAGCCTCTTGGGCCCAGTAGGTCAAGGTCACGTCGGCTCCGGCACGACGGATTGAGGTGAGCGTCTCGATGATTGCGGACTCACGGTCGATCCAGCCCTTGGCGGCTGCTGCTTCGACCATGGAGTACTCACCGGAGATGTTGTACGCCGCCACGGGCACGTCAACTGCTGCCCTGACCGCACTGATCACGTCAAGATAGGCCAGGGCGGGCTTGACCATGACAATGTCGGCGCCCTCATCGACATCCAGTTTCGCCTCCAGCACTCCCTCTCGGGCATTGCCGGGAGCTTGCTGATAAGTACGCCGATCTCCCTCAAGGGTCGAGTCGACCGCCTCACGGAAGGGGCCATAGAAGGCCGAGGCATATTTCGCCGAGTAGGCCAAGATCGCGACATCCTGTTGCCCGCCGCCATCCAGAGCCTCACGGATGGCTGCTACTTGACCGTCCATCATGCCGCTGGGGCCGACCAGGTCAACCCCGGCCACGGCTTGGGCCAAGGCCATCTCGGCGTAGATCACCAAGGTGGCGTCGTTGTCGATGCGGCCAAGTGAGTCGAGGACTCCGCAGTGTCCGTGGTCGGTGAACTCATCCAGACACAGATCAGCCATCACTGGCAGCGCATCGCCGACCTCGGCAACGACATCTGCGATCGCGAGGTTGAGGATCCCCTCGGGGTCAATGGCTCCTGAGCCAACAGCATCCTTGCGCTCAGGGATGCCGAAGAGCATCAGACCACCAAGTCCGGCTTGGGCCGCCTCTACTGCAGCCTGTCGCAGGCTGTCCCGCGTGTGCTGCACGACTCCTGGCATGCTCGAGATCGGTGCCGGGGCGCTGATCCCTTCCCGCACAAACACCGGCAGCACCAATTGCTGTGGGCGCAGCGTTGTCTCTGCGACCAGCGCCCGCAACGCAGGCGTACGACGCAGCCGACGCGGCCGGGTCTGCGGGAAGGCCATTACTTCGTTGACGCTCGGCGTCGCCCGCCCGCACGCCGTTGTGAAGGCTTGGTCACCGGCAGCCCTTGGCTGACCAGGTCGGCGCGGCGAGCAGCCCCGAAGTCGGCCAGGGCGCTGACCAAATCTTCGATCGATGGCTCGCTGGCCAGGACGTCAACGCGCAAGCCATGCTCCTCTGCAGTCTTGGCTGTTGCTGGCCCGATCGCCGCGATCACGGTCGTGGCATGAGGCTTGCCCGCGATACCGACCAGATTGCGCACGGTCGATGACGAGGTGAACAAGACCGCGTCGAACTTGCCCGACTTGATCGCTTCGCGAGTCGGTGCCGGCGGTGGGGCCGCCCGCACTGTGCGATATGCGGTGACATCATCGACTTCCCAACCAAGGTCAATCAGACCTGCGACGAGGTTCTCGGTGGCGATATCGGCTCGAGGCAAGAAGACCCGATTGATTGGATCGAGCACCTCGTCGAACGCGGGCCACTCATCGAGCAGCCCAGCCGCCGACTGTTCTCCTGTCGGCACCAGGTCTGCATTGAGACCCCACTCAGCCAGGTGTTGGGCCGTCTTCTCACCAACAGCGGCGATCTTCAGTCCGGAGAAGGCGCGCGCATCCAAGCCATATTCTTCGAGCTTCTCGCGCACGGCTCGCACCGCATTGAACGAGGTGAACGCGATCCATTCATAGCGGCCCTCGACGAGACCACGGATCGCCTTGTCCATCTGCAAGGGATTGCGCGGGGGCTCCACCGAGATGGTCGGCACCTCTTCGGGCACTGCACCAAAGCTACGCAACTTGGTCGAGAGTGCCGGCGCCTGTTCCTTGGTGCGTGGCACCAGCACGCGCCAACCAAAAAGCGGCTTGGTTTCAAACCAGGACAGGCGCTCACGCTGGGCCACGACCTTGCCGACGACCACGATCGCGGGCGGGGCCATCTGGGCTGCCTTGGCCTCCTTGGCGATGGTGGCCAGCGTCGCCACGATCGTCTGCTGCTCGGTTGAAGTGCCATTGCGAGTCATCGAGACCGGCGTCTCGGGGTCGCGCCCAGCTTCGATCAGCGCCGCCGACACTTCATCGATGCGGCCGACCGCGGAGAGCACGACGAGGGTGTCACAGTCGTTGTACGACGACCAGTCGATGCGCGCCTCAGCGGCGGAGACCACAGCAACGTCACGATGTTGGCGATCCGACAGGGGAATACCTGCATATGAAGCCACACTGGTCACCGAGGAGATGCCGGGCACGATGTCGAAGCCGATGCCTGCCTTGACACAAGCCTGCGCCTCTTCTGGGCCGGTACCGAAGGTGAAAGGATCTCCCACCATCAACCGGACCACCCGGTTGCCGCTCTTGGCGGCCTTGACCACGACCTTGCCGCGAGCAGCGGCGGTCAGAGGTTGCTCGTCGTCACCGAAGCCACCATCCAGGAAGATCGGGGCGCCTTCTACCTCGGTGATCTCGCCGGTCTCCTCATCGACAACGGGGTCACCCAAGCCGCGCACGGCGCGGACCAGCGCCTCATGTGAAGCATGCTCAGTCACGACCACATCGGCGCCCTTGATCAGCTCAAGGGCACGCACAGTCAGGAGCTCCGGGTCGCCAGGGCCGGCCCCAACAAAACTCACCCAGCGGACTGGGCGTCCACCCGGGGTGGCAGTGGTCGTAGAGTTAGCGGTCTTCTTCTCAGCCATGTTGTGTGTTGCTTTCCTGCATTTGGTGAGTAATCAATTCAGTTGCGCCTTCGGCGAGCATTTCTGCCGCCAATTTCTGCCCGACGCCGATCGGATCATCCAGCGGACCGGAAGCCGATCCTCGTACGGACAAAACTCCATCGGGCGAGAGCGCAACCGCCCGAATCCAAAGTTCTAGAGCGTGGTCACCCTCGACCACTTCTGCCAGGGCTCCCACTGGTGCGGCACAGCCTGCTTCGAGCTCGGCCAAGATCACCCGTTCGGCCTCGACACTGGCCCTGGTGTGGGGATGATCCAGAGGCGCGAGCAAGTCGACAAAGTCACTATTGCTGCGGCATTCGACTGCAAGTGCACCTTGCCCGGGAGCTGGCAACACCTGGAGCGGATCGATCACCTCGGTGATCTGATCGGCTCGCCCCAGACGGTGGAGGCCAGCACAAGCAAGGATCACAGCATCCAACTCACCTGTTGCAACCTTGCCCAAGCGGGTGTCCACATTGCCGCGGATGTCGATGAGATCGAGCCCGAGCCCCAAGGCCTGGAGCTGGGCGACCCGACGGGGAGACCCGGTGCCCACCTTGGCCCCTGGCGGCAACTCGCCCAAGGTGAGGCCATCGCGGGCAACGAGGGCGTCGCGCGCATCCTCACGCAGCGGGGTGGCCACCAGATGGATGCCGGCCACTGGCGTGGTGGGGATGTCCTTGAGCGAGTGCACGGCGACATCAATGCGCTCATCCAACAGCGCATCACGAAGTGCGCTCACGAAGACTCCGGTGCCACCGAGGCTGGCCAGTGATCCGGTGGCGGTGTCTCCATGGGTTGCGATTGCGACGAGCTCGGTCTGTCGGCCCGTGAGTTCGGTGATCTGATCGGCCACGAGCTGCGACTGAGTCGTGGCGAGCGCAGAAGCTCGGGTGCCAACCCGAATGGTCTCGGTCATTGCACCCCTCCCCGAGTCACGGCCTCGACTGTGTCCGGGTCGAGTGCGAAGAGTTTTGCCAGGGCGTCGGTGTAGGAGATCTCACCAGGCTCTTGGGCGAGCTCCTTGGCGCGCACCGTCGGCTGGTGCAGGAGCTTCTCCGCGACGCGACGGATGGCATTGGCCACCTCCGCCTTCTGGGCATCATTGAGATCTGGCAAGCGTGTGATCAGCCGTTCGGTTTCCCTGTCGACCACGCCAGTTGCCATGCTCCGCAGGGCCACCAAAGTGGGCGTGACCTTCGCCGTACGCCGAGCAGCCAGGAAGGCGCCCAACTCCTCGGCAACGATTTCGCGCACGCCGTTGACCGCGACAGTGGACTCATGATCGTGAAGATCTTCAGCCAGAGTCGCCAGTGAGATGAGTTCCACTTGGTCGATGTCGACGACCCTGGGGTCAACGTCGTGGGGCAACGCCAGATCCACGATGGCGAGGTCACGATCGACTCGACTCCGTGCACTTGCGACCTGTTCGGCCGTGATCATGATCTCCATGGACCCCGTGCACGACACGATCAGATCCACCTCTGGGAGCACGTCATCGACGGCCTCAATGGGAAGCGGAGTTGCTCCATAGGTCTGCGCCAAGCGCTCGGCAGTCGTGGCAGTGCGGTTAGCGACATAGACCTGGGCGGCGTCGGGCAGGGCATTGAGCGCGATGGCGGCCATCGACCCAGCCCCCAAGATCAACACTCGACGCTCCGCAACGGCTCCGAGCGTCCGGTTGGCCCGCTCCAGGCCTGCGCTGACCACTGAGGGTCCAGCCCGGTCGATGGCAGTCTCCGCATGTGAGCGCTTGCCGATCCGCAAGGCCTGCTGGAAGAGCGTATTGAGGGTGTGGCCGATCGAGCCGATCTCCTGGCCCACGCGCAGAGCCTCACGGGTCTGCCCCAAGATCTGACTCTCCCCCAGGACCATCGAGTCCAACCCAGAAGCGACATTGAACAAGTGCGTCACAGCGCCGTCGTCGTAGTGCACATACAAGTGATTGGTGCCGACCTGCTCCGGTCCCGCCATGGGCTCACAAAGCAATGCGGAGATGCCCTCGACGCTGCCATGGAAGCGGTCAACTTCGGCGTAGACCTCAATCCGATTGCAGGTAGCCAGCACAGTGACCTCGCGGATCGGGTCGATGTCTTGCACCTGTGCGATCAATTTGTGCACGCCAGCTGAGTCACGAGCAATCTGCTCCAGCACCGACATGGGCGCGGAGTTGTGCGACATCCCAACCACCAAGACACTCATGCGCTCTCCTCGATGCCTGAGTCCGGCGCCGCCTTGCGCTGCTCGTGGAAGGCAAGGATCTGCAACTCAGAAGCCAGGTCGACGCGGCGTACGTCGACCCCTTGCGGCACATTCAAGATGGTTGGGGCGAAGTTGAGGATCGAGCGGATCCCGACCTCGACCATGCGGTCACACACACCCTGTGCCGAGATCGCAGGGGTGGCGATAACCCCGATATCGACGCGATGCTCGGCCACCACGGCCTCCAACTCGTCAAAACGCCGGATGGACATGCCGGTCACGTCTTCGCCCTGTCTGGACTCGTCTGCATCAAGCAGGGCGACTGTGCGAAACCCACGCGAGGAGAAGCCAGAATAGTTGGCCAAGGCATGACCAAGATTGCCGATGCCCACAATCACGATGTGCCAGTCTTGGGTCAGGCCGATCTCCCGGGCGATCTGATAGCTCAGGTATTCGACCTCATAGCCAACCCCCCGGGTGCCATAGGAGCCCAGGTAGGAGAGATCCTTGCGCAATTTCGCGCTATTGACTCCTGCTGCAGCGGCCAACTCCAGGCTTGAGCAAGTAGCGATTCCCTCGTCGAGCATTGCTCGTAGCGCCCGCAAATAGACCGGCAGTCGACTGACCGTCGCCTCGGGGATAGGAGAGTTGCTCACGCGTTCACAAACACTTTCCGGGTGTACTGACTGGCTCACTGTAGGAGTTTGTGAACGCACGAACAAACTGAGACCAAGGAGTGGCTAGTATCCGGTGATCCAGTGGCCACAGGTAGGGGTATACTGGCGGGCTGCAGTCAGCCCAGCGCCTTGCGCAATCGTGCCTCGTCAACCCGCCAATAGTCGTGTTGTCGCCCGTCGACGAAAGTGACCGGGATCTGCTCGCCGTATTCATTCATCAAGTTGGCGTCTTGACTGATGTCGACTTGCCTGAAGCCGACCGCCAAGTCATCACAGACCCTCTTGATGGTCACGAGGGCGTCATCACACAGGTGGCACCCGGGCTTGCCGTAGAGCAGCACTCTGTTGGCCATCGTCATGACATCCTCCCTCTGAGCAGCGCAGTCACTTCAGTCCAACAACCCCAGGGCACGGCGTCGTTCGGTGGCACGCAGCATGCCCTTGCGCACCTTGCCTGTGGCCGTAAACGGAAGGTCTGCAACCACATGCCAATGCGTGGGGCGCTTGTAGCGCGCCAATCGCGCCTCGACATGCCTCACCGCTGCGTCCTTGACCGCCTCCGGGGCAGACCCTGCCGCGGGTTTCAAGTAGGCCACGACTGCTTCTCCGGTCAACTCATCCTCGACGCCAATCACGGCAGCGCTGTCCACCTCAGGCAATTCCTCAAGGATGTCTTCAACCTCCATTGGATAGACGTTGAAGCCCGAGACGATCACCAATTCCTTGACCCGGTCAACCAGAAAGAGCGCGCCCGAGGAGTCAAGGAAACCCATGTCGCCGGTGGGCCACCACCCGTCTTCGTCTGGCCCATCCGCACCGTCGGGCCAGTAGCCCGAAAACAGGTTGTCTCCCTTGATCAGGATTTCGCCAGCGTCCTCTGACTCTGGAGCCGAGCCGCTCTCATCAACCAATCTCACTTCCACACCAGGCACCAAGCGCCCGACCGTGCCCGAGGGGGGATCCTCACTACCAAGCGTGAGGCTGACCACAGGAGCTGCCTCGGTCAGGCCATAACCCTGGTGGACCACCAAGCCCGTGCGCTGAGTGAAGGCTCGGCTCAGATCTGGCGCCAATGGAGCCGAGCCACACAGCACCAGCCTCACGCTGGCGAGCTTTGCGGCCAAATCAATGTCCGCAGTCACCTCAGACATCCAGTGGGCGATCACCACCGGCGCCAGGGGTAACACCGTGATCTGCTCAGCTTCAATGAGATCAAGGGTGCCCACGGGGTCAAAACCATTCGCCAACACCAGTTCGGCCTGCTGGTTGACCACCTGGCCGAGTACGGCGTTGAGCCCATAGACATGAAACAAGGGCAGCAACCCGAGCACGACGTCTTCAGGCCCGATCATGCTGCCGTCATTGTTGGCGACCTGGTTGACATTGGCCAGGAGTGCCCGATGAGTCAACATCGCACCGCGGGGGTTGCCAGAGGTGCCGCTCGTGTAGAGCAACACCGCCAAGGCCTCGGCATCTGGTGGTGGCGGAGCAGGTGGCTGCTCCGCTGCGATCAGTTCCGACCAACGGCGCTCATCGCCCAGAGCCACCCCGTCCAAGACCACGACCTTCGGATCAACATCTGGTCCTCGACCGTGCGCATTGGCCTCATCCAAGCCGGCAACAGCCTTGCGGACGCGATCTACGGTCTGCCCATCGGCGAGGATGACCCGAGGGCCCGAATCAATGATCAGGGTTGCGAACTCCCGAGTGGTGCTGCGTGGATTTACCGGCACCACAACGAGCCCAGCACGAAGTGCACCCAGATAGCTGGCCGCGAACTCAATCGAATTGCCGGCAGCCAAGAGCACCCGATAACCAGCGATCAAGCCGATGGAGACAAACCCAGCCGCCGCTTGGTCGACCAACTGTTCGAGTTCTGCCCAGCTGACCACACGACCAGAAGACGGGTCGCGCAAACCCACGCCTTCAGGGTCCGCCAAGGCCGCATTGCGCACCAGATCCGCGACATTTGTGTCCACACAACGAGTGTTTCACATGCCATTCGGACTAGGGTGGCAAGCGTGACATCTGCTCAACAATCTGGCCGTGCCCATGGCTCGCAGCCCAACTTGAAACGTCGATCACAACTCGCCGGCGAGGCCGCGGCAGCCAATGCTGCGCTCGAGGTGGCCATGGAGGTCGAGACAGATCCCAGCGCTGCTGCCTTCTTCGATGTCGACAACACGGTGATGCAGGGGGCTTCGATCTTCCACTTGGCTCGTGGCCTGTGGCGACGCGACTTCTTCACCACCATGGACATACTCGGTGCCGCCTGGAAGCAGGCCTATTTCCGCATCGCGGGAGTCGAAAACCCAGAGCACGTTGCCGAGTCCCGAGCTGCCGCGTTGTCATTCATCAAGGGGCACACCGTCGCAGAGCTCGAAGCATTGGGCGAGGAGATCTTTGACGAGGCGATGGCCCACCGGATCTGGCCAGGCACCAGGGCGCTGGCCCAATTGCACCTTGATCAAGGACAACGCGTCTGGCTGGTGACGGCGGCTCCCATCGAGATCGCGCGGATCATCGCGCGTCGGTTGGGGCTGACCGGCGCCTTGGGCACGGTCGCAGAGCATGTTGATGGTGTGTACACCGGCAATCTGGTCGGCGACATGCTTCATGGGCCTGCAAAAGAGGTCGCCATCCGCGAGCTCGCCGCAGCCCACGGACTAGACCTGTCAAAGTGCTATGCCTACTCCGATTCGGCCAATGACCTGCCGATGCTCGGAGCGGTGGGGCACCCAGTTGCGATCAACCCTGACTCTCGACTTCGTGAACATGCTCGCGCTCAGAACTGGGAGATTCGCGACTATCGCACCGGTCGCAAAGCAGCACGAATCGGACTTCTTGGGGCAGCTGCAGCTGGTGCCATCGCGGGCGCGGGAGCCGCCGTCGGCATGATTCGCAAACGAGCCGAGTAACACTGTTCGAGTCCGAAATACCCGCATTCGTTGGCCGTGACGCAGATCGCACCTAACCTGATTCCAGTACGACGGCAGCGGGCAAGACGCACGAAGGCCGAAGCTCAAGACATTTAGGGGAGAAAATGTCACAAGTTGAAGAACGCCTCGATTTTGAGTCTATGTGGGAGACCATCACCAACAGCCTCGACACGGCGGGCGACTGCACCAAGGTCACCGCAACAGTCGTCCACCAGCCTGAGGCTCCGGCCCTTGAGGCCCTCACCGAGGTCGAGGACGACAGCGAGTTCGCTGCTTCGTCGCACGACGACGAAGGCGAGCGGGCCCGGTTGATCGGCTTGGTCGAGAAGGCTCGCGAGGGAGACAGCGAGGCATTCGGCCAGCTCTACGACCACTACCAGCCTTCGGTCTATCGCTTCTTGTACTACCGAGTCGGCTCGGCCCACCTGGCCGAAGACCTGACTGCCGACACCTTCTTCAGGGCGCTGCGCAGCGTCTCCACCTTCCGTTGGCAGGGCAAGGACTTTGGGGCGTGGTTGATGACCATCGCTCGCAATCTCTCCACCGACCACTTCAAGTCGAGCCGGACCCGCCTGGAGGCCCCCAGCGACGACTTGGGCACCTTTGACGCAGCCTTGCCCAGCCCGGAAAACGACGTCTTGACCACACTCAGCAACGAGACCCTGCTGAGCGCCCTTCAGGAGTTGCCCACCGAACAGCGGGAGTGCATTGTGATGCGCTTCTTGCAGGGCCTGTCGATTGCCGAGACCGCAGACGCCCTGGGCCGCAGCTCAGGAGCAATCAAGCAACTGCAACTGCGCGGCGTACGCAACTTGGCCAAGCATCTGCCCGTCGACCTGCGTCCCTGATTGAACCCGCATTTCCTGAGTGGTCCAGCATTTCTGAACCACTTCGTTCCCTGCATAACCCGCCTCTGAAATCGCTCGTTGAGTCAGCATGAGGCCCGATCAGCGGATCGGGTCGCCATGGATTTGAAGGGCGCATGGACACTACGCACTCCCCGGATTGGCCGCCTGAGGACGATCAGGAGACCTTGGACGCCGAGCGCCTGCAGGCACACCTGGACGGCTTGGCAAATCCAGATTCAGAGATGCGGCAACTATTGCAGGTGACGAGCCTGCTGAGCGATGTGTCTGTCGAAGCCAGACCCGAGTTCACCAGCGCATTGCGTGAGCGGCTACTCCACGAACAAGCCGAGACTCCCGCACGCAACCGGCATACGCGGCTGGTCGTGGCTGCAATGGGTGCGGCATTGTTGCTCACGCTGGGCACGGCCGGGGTCGCTGCTGCCGCTCAAGGAGCCACCCCTGGCTCCACTCTCTATCCCCTGAAGACCGGGATCGAAGACATCCAGGTGGGGTTGAGTATGGGCGGGGAGGCCCGAGCGCGAGCCGAGTTGGAGATTGCGCAAGTGCGCCTCGATGAGTTCACCGAGTTGAGCAAGCAACGACTCCCCGAGACCGAGCCGCTAATGACTGCGTTGACCCAATTCGCCGAGCTGACTGACTCAGGGGCAAGAGGGCTCATCGCGAAATTCCAAGACGGTGGCAATCGCGACGCGATCTTCACTGTGCGCGCCTTCATCGACAACGCCCTGAGCAGCATGCATGCCTTGGCCAGGCAACTCCCCGCACATGTGTCCGAAAAGGTCGATGAGGTCAAGCGCTCACTGATTGAGCTCGCTGACCTTGCCCATCAAGCCTGCAACTCCTGCACTCCGGCGGCCAGCCCCACCGGAGCCGCTCAACCAAGCTCAGCCGAAGACTGACTTGCGCATCCTGAGCAAGGTGTAGAGGTTCTGTTGGATTGCCTCACGCACCTGATCGGTGACGTTGAACAACACCATAGGGTCATCAGCCAACTCCGGCTCGAACTCATCAGTCCGGATTGGCTCGCCAAACTCGATCAGCCACTTCGATGGCAGCGGAAGCAGACCCAAGGGACCGAGCAGCGGGAAGGTCGGCGTGATCGGCAGGTAGGGCACTCCAAGGAGCCTGGCCAGTGATGGCACATTACCCACGATGGGGTAGATCTCCTCGGCTCCAACGACCGAGACCGGGATGATCGGGACACCGGCCTTGATCGCTGCTGACACAAACCCACCACGGCCGAAGCGCTGCAATTTGTAGCGCTCGGTGAACGGCTTACCGATCCCCTTGAAGCCTTCTGGCCAGACGCCAACGATCTCACCGGCAGACAACATCCGCTCTGCATCATCGGCGCAGGCAAGCGTCGTACCGACCGAACGAGCCAGATCGCTGACGAAGGGCAACTTGAAGACCAAGTCAGCCCCGAGAGCACGCATGAAGCGGCCCGTCGTGTCATGAAGGCTGACCAGCGTGATCAGGCCGTCGACCGGCACCGTCCCGGAGTGGTTGGACACGATCAACGCGCCGCCCTCTCGCGGGATGTTTTCCGCACCGAGCACTTCGACTCGGAAGTACTTCTGCGCGATCGGCCTGATCGCCGTCAAGACCAACTTCTCGGTCAGCTCAGGGTCGAAGCCAAACTCGTCCACGGAGTAATCACCGGTCAGACGGCGGCGTACGAAAGCGAGGAGCTCGGCCGTACGACTCTCCCAGTCGGCTCCGAACACCTCCTTGGCAGCAGTCACAAACGAGGCAATCAGCTCGCCGACCGGGATCCCCTTGGCGGCGTTGACGCTCGGTGAAGTGGACTTGGATTCAGCCAGGAGAGCGGCCACGTCAGGAGCCTTTGGTGGGGTTGGCCCAGCCGGCTTGGGCTTGGCCTGCTTGGCCAGCAGAGCATCTCGGCTCGATGACGATGGATTGTCGGTGCCACGTCCGCGACCTGGCTTCCCTCTGGTGCCCAAGGGCACGACATCGGCTTCACCCATTTTGTGCACCTCCATCATTGAGCGCCGCCACCCGCAGGGCGCGACCCAGGTCACCCTCGACCCGTTCGATCCGCTCCGGGCTCAACAATCCCGGAGCAATTGAGGCCGCAAAGTCCGCGAAGGCCGACTCGGTTGTGTGCGTGGGCTCAAAGCCGAGGACTTCTCTCATCCGGGTCGTATCCATGCCTCGCCCATAAGTCAGGAAGGAGACCATCTCGTGGCTCAGGTCAGCGACTTTGGTGCCCTTGATCAGACGAGTAAGTCCCGAAAAGGCAAAAGCTGGCATTGGGGCCATCGGCTTGCCGACACGATGGACTGCCTGATTCAACCTGAGCACACCATCACCACAGACATTGAAGGTGCCAGAAACATCCCCCATCGTGGCCAGGTGCAAGGCGGCCAGAAGGTCGTCTTCGTGGGTGAACTGCAACCGAGGATTGAAGCCCAGGACCGTGGGAACAACGGGCAGGCGGAAGTAGTTGGTCAACGCAGAGTTGATGCTTGGTCCGACCGCATTTGCAAAACGCAGCGTGGTGACCTCGACATCTGGCCGCCGCCGGGCGAAGCCACGCAGATAGGACTCCACCTCGACGATGTCTTTGGCATAGCCTGAGCCAATCCGGCTCTTGGCAGTCATGTCCTCGGTGAACATGGCTGGGTCTCGAGGCGATGCGCCATAGAAGGCCCCGCTGGACTTCATCACCAATCGACGCAGGTGCGGAGCCTGCTGACAGGCAGCGAGCAGTTGCATGCTGCCGATCACGTTGAGCTCCTTCAACGCAGCCCGACCGACGCGCGCTGCGTCACTGGAGACGACAGTGGTGTGCACCACTGTGTCGACCCGCTCTCTAGCGATCACCTTGGCGATCACCGGATTGCGGATGTCGATGCGGATGAAGTTGATGGCGCTGTGGTCTCCGTGTGGAGGGCTCAGGTCGATCCCGATCACTCGATCGACATCAGGCGACTCCGCGAGCTGCAGCGCGAACCTACGCCAAAGGTCACCGGCCACACCGGTGACGAGTACTACCTTGCCCATTGCCCGGCTACCTGCCTTCGTGTACGGCGCTCATGGTGCTGTCGGTGTAGGCGCGAGCCTCACTTGCCCAACTTGCGACGCTGCACACGCGTCTTCTTCAGCAGCTTGCGGTGCTTCTTCTTGGACATGCGCTTGCGACGCTTCTTGACGACAGAACCCACGTGGAACCTTCTTGAGTCAGAGGCGAGGGCGATTTGCCCTCGAACACCGACAAAGCCTAGCCGGACACTTGGCAGGGCGAGAATTCAGCCCACGGATCAACCAGCTTGGAAGAAGCTCTTGCTGAGGTATTCGTTCACGTCGTCCTCGCTCACCCGAAAGGACCGTCCAACGCGTACGGCGGGCAACTCGCCCCCATGCACTAGGCGATAGACGGTCATTTTGGAAACGCGCATCTTCTGCGCGACTTCAGCAACGGTCAGGAATTCGACCTCGGACAACTCCCTCTTATTGTCAGCAGCCATCGTTGCACCCAGCTCCCTATTCACGCACGCCCCAGGGCTTCCCCACCCCAGACTCCGTGCCTCACGCTGAGAGGACAATAGAGCTAGTTGTGACTGGTGTGCCACAAATTGCAGAAGTGAATATCTTTATGACGGCGTGTCGGCTTGCAAATGACCTGGATTGACTATGCGGAATAGTCAGTTTTACTCATAACGAATCCCATTCGTCCAGTCCGTGAAGGGGAAAGAGCACCTGCCTGCTTTCCCGGATGGATCGGTCCAGCCAAGTGTCTGGGTCATAGCCCTGTGACCAGTCTCGGTACCGGGGGATTCGTCCATCACCCATGCGACTGGGCGCTAGGCGTCCGCCAAACCTCTCTGCGATCTCTGCTCGCCATTCCGCAGGGGTGGAGATGCCAGAATCAAGCGGCCTGCCCTGCACGATTGACAGCAAGTGCGACCATGCCCTAGGGACCACGTCTACTACCGCATAGCCACCACCACCCAGAGCCAGCCACCGGCCGGACGCCACCTCATGAGCGAGTTCGTGCAGGGCCAGATAGCTGGCTCTTTGGCCATCAATGGTCAAGGTCAGGTCAGCCAACGGGTCCTCCCTGTGGGAGTCACATCCGTGCTGAGTGACGAGGATGTCTGGCTGGAAACTCCGCAAGATCTCGGGGACAACCGCGTGGAAGGCCCGCAACCACCCGGCATCACCAGTGCCCGGCGGCAGGGCCACGTTGACGGCAGATCCGGGCGCATCAGGGCCGCCGTTGTGTTTGGGGAAACCCGTGCCGGGGAAGAGCATCTGGCCGGTCTCGTGCAGGGAGATCGTCAACACCCGGGGATCGTTGTAGAAGATCTGCTCGACACCATCTCCGTGATGGACGTCCACGTCGACATAGGCCACCTTCTTGGCCCCTTGGTCCAGGAGCCATTTGATCGCCACCGCAATGTCGTTGTAGACACAAAAGCCGCTCGCCCTGTCGGGCATGGCGTGGTGTAAGCCGCCAGCAATATTGGCTGCATGTTCCACCCGCCCCTCCCAGACTTGCCTGGCAGCCTCGATGCTCGCTCCGACAACATGTCGCGATGCTTCGTGCATCGCCGGGAAAGTCGGATTGTCTTCGGTGCCCAATCCGTGTTGTACGTCGATCTTCCCGGGCGCTGCACTCAGCCTCATGACCGCCTCGATCAGCGCTGGGTCATGCACGGTCAACAACTGCTCCTCAGAGGCACTAGGTGCGGCCACCAAGTCAGGCAGGGCACCGAGTTGTTGAGCCAAGGAGACGGTCAAGGAGACCCTCACGGGGTCCATCGGATGGGTCTCTCCGAAGTCATAGTCGCTCAATGTCGGGTCATAGACCAGACAGGCGCGGCAACCTGCGTCAGCGCTCATACCCCCGAGGCCTTCATTCCTCTGAGGCCAGGGCGATTGAGCGATCCCGAGCAGCCTCCATCGCGGTGATGAAAGCAGCTCGGACCTTGTGATCCTCCAGTTCGCGCACAGCGGCAGCAGTTGTACCCCCAGGCGAGGTCACGCGCTCGCGCAAGACGGTGGGGTGTTCGCCACTCTCACGCAAGAGCTTCGCGGATCCAACCATCGTTTGGACCACGAGCTCGGAGGCCGTCGTACGCGGGAGACCAAGGTGTACGCCGGCCTCGATCATGGCTTCGACCACAAAGAACAGATAGGCAGGACCGGAGCCGGAGATCGCGGTGACCGCATCTTGCTGCTTCTCCGGCACTCGAATGACTCGACCAGTGGCACCGAGCAGTCGCTCGGCGACCGCCAAATGTTGGTCGTCGCAATGGGTGCCTGCCGAGATTGCAGCCATCCCTTCGTCGACCAGGGCAGGAGTATTCGGCATCACCCTGACTACGGCTACCCCTTCACGCACGTGACGCTCGATATAGGCGGTGGTGATGCCGGCAGCCAGGCTGATCAGCAATTGCCCCACATGCAGGTGCGGATCCAGCTCCAGCAGCACCTCGGCCATGTCTTGGGGCTTGACCACCAATGCGATCGTGTCCACGCCTCCCGCCGCAGCAAGGTCATCGGCGACCGCCACGGAGTACTTGGTGGCGAGTTCCTCAGCACGTTCGGGGCGTTTCTCGACCACAAGCAAGTCGCCCGGGTCGGCTCCACTACGCAACAAACCGGCGAGCAGGGTCTCTCCCATCACTCCCACACCGACGATCGCAACCTTCACTTGCAGCCTCACTTCGCAGAGATCAGTGAGCGCAGGAAGAAGGCCACGTTGCTGGGGCGTTCGGCCAACCTGCGCATCAGATATCCATACCATTCTTGCCCGAAGGGCAGATAAACCCGCATGGTCTCGCCAGCCCGCGCGAGTCTCAACTGCTCCTCAGTGCGGATGCCGTAGAGCATTTGGAATTCGTAACTGCCCGGCTCACGGTTGTTGCGCGCGGCCAGTGACGAAGCGATTGAGATCATCCGGGGGTCATGAGAGGCCACCATGGGATAGCCCTGTCCTGCCAGCAGGATCTGCAAACAACGCACGAAGGACTTGTCCACGTCGAGGCGGTCTTGATAGGCCACTGACTCCGGCTCGTTGTAGGCCCCCTTGCACAACCGGATCCGTGAACCTTCATATGCCAAGGCCACGCAATCGCTCTCAGTGCGATAGAGGTAGGCCTGCAAGACGGCGCCCGTGTCTGGATAGTCCTTGCGGATCTCATGGACGGCCGCCAAGGTGCGGTCGGTGGTGTCGTGGTCTTCGGCGTCGATCGTGACCTGGGCGCCCACCTGTCGGGCTGCCTTGCAAATCCGACGAGCATTCTCGATGCTGAGGCGCTGTCCGATCTCAGGCAATGCCTGGCCGATGGCAGACAGTTTCAAGCTGACTTCTGAAGACGCAGCGAGACCTGCGTCCGAGAGGGCTTTCAGCAACTCCAGATAGGCCTGGACGGTGGCCTCTGCCTGGGCCTGGTCAATGGTGTCCTCACCCAAGTAGTCGATGGTCACGCGGCATCCGTCACCAATCAACCCGCTGCTGACTGCGACCGCCTCAGCGACTTCCTCACCGGGCACATAGCGATTGACGATGCCGCTACTCACAGGCATCGCGGTGATGATCTCTTTCACCCTTGAAGACGCTGCCAATCTCAGCAACAGTCGTCGTAGCATGGTGCCTCCCCTCTTGGATCTGACTCCACGCTACGCCGTACCAACAGGCCGCGACTCTCAGGCAGGCCGGAAATGCTCTCGGCAAAAGTCCAAGGACTCCATCAGGTCGGCTTCGCGTACCTGCCTGGTGCCAGCCTTCCTGGTGTTGATCTCCAAGACGATCGAGCCGTCAAAACCGACCTGAGCCAAGTGCTCGAGCAATTCGACACAAGGCTGGTTGCCGCGCCCCGGCACCAAGTGCTCATCCTTGGCCGACCCCGTGCCATCAGTCATGTGCAGGTGGCGCAAGCGGTCACCCATGCGCTTGGCCAGGTCCAGCGAGTCGATCGACGAAGTGGCGGCGTGTGACACATCAAGAGTCAGGTTGTGAAATCCGAAGAGGGACACATCCCAGCCGGGTAGATAGACCTCCATCTCCCGCTTCGAGGTGGCTCGCCATGGATACATGTTTTCCACCGCAAACGAGATCTCGGTCTGGGCCTCCAGGGAGGCGATGCCCTCGATGAACTCAGCGGCATACTCCTTCTGCCATCGAAACGGTGGGTGTACGACGACCACCGGAGCGCCCACCTCGTGGGCCATCTCAGCGCTCATCTCCAACTTCCCCCAAGGGTCTGTCCCCCAGACGCGTTGGGTAATCAGCAGACAGGGCGCGTGCACCGCGCAGACCGGGATCTCGTGGTAGTCGCGCAGCGAGCGCACCTTGGCAAAATCCTGACTTGCCGCGTCGATGCCCACCATCACTTCAACGGCGTCGAAACCCAACCGGGAGGCATATTCGAAACCATGGCTGGTCGTCTCCGGATAGATCGACGAGGTCGACAGTGCGATGAGTGCAGACACGTTGCGCAGTCTCCGAGGTGTTCGTCTTCGCCAACTCTGGGTCAGGTAACCGTCTCAGGCGTGTTGGGATCGATCCGGTCAAGCTTGTCAAGGATGACACCTTCACGAAGAGCCCAAGGACAGATCTCCAATTCCTCAACCTCGAAGATGTCCATCACCGCTTCGGCAATCAGTGAGCCAGCGAGCATTTGGTGAGCTCGATTGGCAGACACTCCTGGGAGCTCTGCGATCGACTCCTCATCCATGCTGGCCAACTTGGTGGTCCAAGAGCGTAGATCTCTTGCGCGTAGTACCCGTTTGACGAAGGGCCCCTCACTTGATGGGGCCGAACCACAAATCCGACTCAGTGACCTAAAGGTCTTCGACGTGGCCACAGCATGATCGGGCGTGCCGGCTCGCAACAGCGCTCCCGCATTGCGAGCGATCTCGGCTCTGATCTCCGTACGGATCACGCGAATTTCATCGTCCGATGGTCGATTTGCACCCCAGGCACCCGGCCTGATCCGTTCCCTGGTCAGGCGCCCCGCGCCCAAAGGCAGCGACCAGGCGATGTCGGGCAACTCCTCAACACCACCGGCGATCTCCAAGGACCCGCCACCGATGTCGAAGACCGCGAGTCGGCCAGCAGACCAGCCATACCATCGGCGCGCCGCCAAGAAGGTCAGCCGAGCTTCATCGGCACCGGAGAGTACGACGAGATCGCAGTTGGTCTCACGAGTCACTTGCTCCAGCACTTCTTGCGCATTGGTCGCATCGCGCACGGCTGAGGTCGCAAACGAAAACACCCGCTCGCAGCCTTTATCTTCGGCCATCTCGACCGCACCCTTGATGAAGTTGGTGAGCGCCACCACTCCGGCGTCGCTGACGGCACCATCCACGAGATGCTCTGCGAGTCGCAACGGCTCCTTGTACGACGAGGCGGGCATCGGGGCCGCCCCCAAGTGCGCGTCCACGATCAGGAGATGCCCGGTGTTGGAGCCGATGTCGAGTACGCCAAGACGCATGGTCAAAGGGTAACCAACTCGTGAGAGGCTTCCCCCATGCCTGAGGTGCCACTTGACTTCCCTCGCGCCTGGATCGAGTTCGTCGACCCCGAAGACTCCGAGCAGGTCTATCGCTGCGACCTCACCTGGCTGACCTCAAACTGGACTTGCATCTTTGACGCTGGCTGCCAGGGCATCTACGCCGGGCGTCCAGACGACGGCTGTTGCACTCTGGGAGCACACTTCTCCGACGCCGACGACCTGAAACGAGTCGCGGGCTGGGTCGATCAGTTGACCGATGACCAGTGGCAGTTCCGCAGAGCGGCCCTCAACAAACGTCGGCGTCTGTCCAAGTCGGGTTGGGTTGAGACCGATGATGAGGGTGAGGAGAAGACCAAGGTGCACGACGGTGCCTGCATCTTCTTGAACCGCCCCGGCTTTTCGGGAGGCGCCGGCTGCGCCTTGCACAAACTGGCACTCGACCGCGGAGTGCATTTCGTCGACACCAAGCCTGATGTGTGTTGGCAGCTGCCGATTCGCCGTACCTTCCGCAATGTCGAGCGCCCCGACGACAGCACCTATCTCGAGATCACCATCGGCGAATACGACCGTCGGGGTTGGGGCCCTGGCGGACACGACCTCGACTGGTATTGCTCGGGCAACAGCGAGGCACATGTGGGCAGCGAGGCGGTCTACTTGTCCAACTCAACTGAACTGATCGCCATGATGGGGCAGGCGGCGTACGACGAATTGGCCGCAATCTGCGACGAACACATCCGCTCCCGATCACTCTTGGCGATCCATCCGGCCACCCGTGCAGACGCGCCCTGAGCACCCAGTGCTTGGACAGCACATTTGACATATGCACTACCCCGATGTCCCCGCAAATCGGTCAGGGGGCACAATCTTCATATGCGACTGGATCACATCGTCTTTGCCGCCGGGCCCGATGGATTGGATGCCACGGCCTCACGGCTAGGCCGATTGCTGGGCGAAGAGATCGCCGGTGGAGGCATCCACCCGCGCTTCGGCACTCGCAACCGGATCCTTCCGCTCACCAACCACACCTATCTTGAGGTCGTCGAAGTCCTCGACCATCCCGCATCCGACAAGGCTCCGTTCGGGCAAGCCGTGCGCGCTCGCTCCGAACTTGGCGGCGGCTGGATGGGTTGGGTTGTCGCTGTTGACGACATCACGCCACACGAGCAACGCCTTGGCCGCGAAGCGGTCAATGGCAATCGCAAACTCAGTGACGGCACGGAATTGCTGTGGAAGCAGCTTGGTGTCAAGGGTCTGCAAGCCGACCCGCAGTTGCCATTCTTTGTGGAGTTCATCTCCGATGACTCGATGCATCCCAGCCATGGCGGCAGCGGGGCCGTCTCACTTGAGGCCTTGGAGATCGGCGGAGATCCCGCGCGCGTTTCTGAGTGGCTCGGTCAAAGCGTTGAGCAGCCACTCGAAGACGTCAAGGTGGAGTGGGTTGCACCAAACGGCGCGCCAGGCATCAATGCCGCGCAATTCCTGACACCCAGCGGCTTGGTCAGGATCTGACCCCACTGCGCCAAATGGCCAAGGGCGCCGTCCGCAGCCCAAACATCTGGGATCACCCCGCTTCTTACGAAATCGAGAACCACGCTTTCGACAGGCTCGGGCTGGTGACAGCGCTCCTGACCGATGTTGCCGACTGGACTGAGCGGGCGGTGCTGGACATCGGGGCTGGCACTGGATTCCACCTTCCGCTCTTCGCCAAGACGGCCAAATCAGTGGTCGGCGTTGAGCCCAACTCTGACTTGGTGGCGATTGGTGAGCGCCGGATCAGGCACTTGCCCAATGCGGAGATCCGGCTTGGTTCGGCCACCGACCTGCCACTCCATGATCACAGCATCGAGATGATGCATGCCCGCTGGGCCTACTTCTTCGGGCCAGGCTGCGAGCCCGGTCTGCGCGAGCTTGATCGCGTGATGGCTAGGGGCGGCGTGGCCACCATCATCGACAACGACCCGACCACATCCACCTTCGGCAACTGGTTCCGACGCGGCTATCCAAGAGTCGACCCGATCGCGGTAGAGCGCTTCTGGTCACTGCACGGTTGGCAACGACATCCAGTGCTGACGGCCTGGCATTTTGACACGCGCGCCGACTTTGAGGCGGTGGTGAAGATCGAGTTCGACCAGCAAACTGCTTCGGCCATCATCAAGGCTCATTGCGGCCTCTCGGTCGACTATGCAGTCAACGTCTGGGTCAAGCATTTCTAGGTTTGCAGCCGTTGTGGCATGGACCAGCCAAGACCGATGCTGGCTCTCTACTGTGACCTGCGACATACTGCGCCCATGCGATACGGAGTACGCGCGATAATTGCTGCCCTGACCTTGGCCCTGGGCATCGGCTGGATGAGCCCAACTCAAGCTGAGGAATACCCTCAGCCCAGCTGGCACTTCTTGTTGGACTCAATGTCTTATGGGTTTTCCAAGAACGTCCCGGGCATGAACGACTGGTCGTGCAAGCCGACCGCAGAACACCCGCGACCCGTCGTACTCGTGCACGGCACCTTGGGTGCGCAATCCACCAACTGGGGCTCCTACAGTCTTGCCTTCAAACGAGCTGGCTACTGCGTCTTCGCCCTCACCTACGGCGAGTTCAAGGGCAAAGGCAACTTCCCGATCCGCTTCGGTGGGCTCACCAACATCAAGGGAAGCTCCAAGGAGTTGCGCAACTTCGTCAAATAGGTCCGCAAAAGGACCGGCGCGGCCAAGGTTGACTTGGTCGGACACAGCCAAGGCGGCTTGGTGATCGCTCACTACCTGAAGAAGCGCAAGGGCGCCTCCTCAGTCGAGCACGCAGTCTCTCTGGCCTCGCCCTTCAAGGGTGTCTTCGCCGGGGTCTGGCCCATCCTGATCGGCGATTTGGGGATGTGGTTCGTCTCGGCGGCGCTGCCGAGTTACACCACCTTCTTCCAACAGGTGACCGGCAGCGCCTTCTTGAAGTCACTCAACAAGGGTGGAGTTGCCGTACCTGGCCCGAAGTACCTCAATATCGTGACCAAGTACGACGAGATCGCCTTCCCGCACGAGATCGGCATCATGCCAACCAAGCCGGGCGCGAGCGTGACCAATCTGCAGATCCAGACGGTCTGCGCCAATGACTATGCAGATCACTTGGCGATCTCGGCCGATCCCAATGTCTTCCAGGTCATGGACCACACCTTCAGCGGCACGCCTGACGCGCCGGTGCAGTGCCGCGAGGTCAGATTCATCACTGGAGTAGTCGACTGATCAGCGATTCGTCGCGCTCACGACGAATCAGTCGATGGATCGCGGCGCTAGTCACGACCGGCACCTTGGTCGTCGGGTCGACGATGAGTGCCCAAGCTGCTGCGCCACCAGACCCAGCCCCTCAACCGAGTTGGCATTTCCTGCTCGACTTCATCAAATATGGGCACCAGGCCAACCCACCGGGGATGAATGACTGGCAATGCAAACCTCGCAAGCGACGCTCACGACCCGTGATCTTGGTGCATGGCACCTTTGTGTCTCAGTCAAGTAGTTGGGGCTCCTTCAGCCCTGCTCTGCGCAATGAAGGATTCTGTGTCTTCGGGCTCACCTACAGTGCTCTGGACATCCCCTTCCTCCCTTGGCGTATCGGCGGGATGACCGGCATCCCCCAAGGGGCAGCTGAGCTTGCTGCCTTCGTGTCCCGAGTGCGCAAGGCCACTGGCGCCAAGAAGGTCGACCTGGTTGGTCACAGCCAAGGCGGCACCGTGATCGCCTATTACCTGAAATTCCGTGGCGGAGCCCGACATACGACAAATGCCGTCTCGCTCGCCGGCCCGGTGTATCCACCCCAAGCAGACTCAACCGTGCGGCTTTTCAGCGACCTGAGCCTGGCCTTCACGACCTTCCAGATGGGACTGCTGCAGCAAGGAAACAGCCCGTCCACCCCCAGAGCGGTATTCACCGACCTCAACCGCGGCGGCATCGCGGTGAGAGGGCCGAAGTACACCACGATCACCACGCGGTACGACGAGATCGCCTTCCCTCGCGAGATCAGCGTGATCCCAACCGGCAAGCCGGCCACACGGGTGCGCAATGTGCTGCTCCAAGACATCTGCCCCAATGACTATGCCGACCACATCTCGCTGGCAGCCGATCCCAATGCTCTCGCCTTGATCCGCAATGTGCTTAGACCTCGTTTTGCGCAGCCGATCAAATGCAGACGCGTGCTGCCGGTCTTCGGCGTGGACGATGTCTACTGAGCCAACCCTGCCATTCGCACACATGTTCGGCGTGGGCACTGAAAACTGTCGCACGGAGGGCCTAGGTTTTTCCCATGGCCACGAAGACTTCCCGCCCACGCAGCGCCCCAGCAGCCCATGTTTGCACTGAGTGTGGTTGGAGCACCCTCAAGTGGGTGGGGCGATGTGGTGAATGTCAGTCCTGGGGCACCATCATCGACCGAGCCGCACCCAAGACCCGCACCCAGGCCGGGCCAGTAACCAGTCCCGCGCGGCCCATCGGCCAAGTCCCTGTGGAAGACGCCCATGCCAGACCAAGTGGCGTCGACGAGCTCGACCGGGTGCTAGGCGGAGGCCTGGTGCCCGGAGCAGCAATCTTGCTGGCCGGCGAGCCGGGCGTGGGCAAGTCGACCCTGCTCCTCGAAGTGGCTGCTCAGACCGCGCGATCGGGCCAACGCGTCCTCTATCTCACCGGGGAGGAGTCCGCGGCCCAAGTGCGGATGCGCGCCGATCGCACAAATGGCATCCACCCAGAGCTCTATTTGGCTGCTGAGACCGATCTCGGCGCAGTCTTGGGACATGTCGAAGAAGTTCGCCCCACGCTGCTGGTGATCGACTCAGTCCAGACCATCACCGCCGCCGATGTTGATGGCGTGCCTGGTGGAGTCACCCAGGTCAAAGAGGTGTCGGCAGCCCTGATCAAGATGGCCAAAATCCGTGACATCACCTTGGTCATCATCGGTCATGTCACCAAAGACGGCAGCATTGCCGGACCACGGGTGCTTGAGCACCTGGTCGACGTCGTACTCCACTTCGAAGGCGAGCGTGCCTCACGGCTCCGAATGGTGCGCGCCATGAAGAACCGCTTCGGTCCGGTCGACGACGTCGGGTGCTTTGACCTTTCAGCCACCGGCATCGTGGCCATCACCGACCCGGGCGGCCTCTTCCTCGATCGTCGTGACGGGCCGACTCCCGGCACTTGCGTTTCGGTGCACCTTGACGGTCGACGTCCGATCCTTGCCGAAGTCCAGGCCCTGGTGACCCCAGCAGTCGGCGAGCGGCCGCGACGGACCACCTCTGGCGTGGATTCATCGCGAGTCGCAATGATCTTGGCCGTGCTCGAGCAACATGCTGGTCTGCGCCTGGCAAACCGCGATGTCTTCGTCTCCAGCGTTGGTGGCGCCCGATTGACCGACCCCAGCAATGATCTGGCGATTGCTCTTGCCCTGGTCTCGGCCGCCACAGTGGCCCCGATGGGCCGCGATGTGGTGGCGCTTGGCGAGCTCGGACTGTCAGGCGACATCCGCCGGGTCCGCGATGCTGACACCAGATTGGCCGAGGCCAGCCGACTCGGATTTCAGTCCGGTATCGCCCCAGCTGAGCCAGCCCATACTGTGGGGCAAAGCAGAGAAGTAGCTGGCATCCGGGTGATGCCGGTCGACAATATCGGTCGGTGCTTGCAACTCGTTGGGCTCGGCTGACAAATGGCCGACATCATGCCAGCACTCCTCAAGTGCCCTAAGCTTTGCTCCCATGGGCAGTGAGCAGGCCAACCACGATGACCGTTTGCGGCAGACTCTTGCCCTAATTGCTCCAGGCCAGCAGTTGCGAGACGGTTTGGAGCGCATCCTGCGCGGTCGCACCGGCGCCCTGATCGTGCTTGGGCAAGACAAGCTCGTCGACCAGATCTCCACGGGTGGCTTCTTGCTCGACGTGCCATTCAGCGCCACTGCCCTGAGGGAGTTGGCCAAGATGGATGGCGCAATCGTGATCAGCTCTGACATCATGTCGATCCATCGGGCCAACGCCCACCTGATGCCAGATCACACCATCCCCAGTGACGAGACCGGCACTCGCCACCGCACTGCAGACCGGGTGGCCAAACAAACCGGCCATCCGGTGATTTCGGTGTCTGCATCGATGAATATCATCGCCGTCTACATCGACGACAGCCGATATGTACTCGAAGATTCTGGCGGCATTTTGGCGCGTGCAAACCAAGCCCTCGCAACCTTGGAGCGCTACAAAGCGCGTCTCGACGAAGTGTCCACCACCCTGTCTGCGTTGGAGATCGAAGACTTGGTGACCGTCCGCGATGTCGCCGTGGTGGCCCAGCGACTCGAGATGGTCAACCGGATTTCGCGTGAGATCAACGACTACGTGCTCGAGTTGGGTGACGACGGCCGGTTGCTGTCACTGCAATTGGAAGAGCTGGTCACCGGTCTGCTTGAAGAGCGCGAGATGGTCGTCCGCGACTATCTGCCCACCGGAAAGGCAAAGAGGCTGACCAGTGAAGCGGTACTGACCAATCTGGAAGGCCTGGATGCCACCCAGTTGGTCGACATGGCTGCGGTGGCAACTGCCCTTGGTCTCGGTGCCACCGAGCACCTCGACGTCGCCTTGACCCCGCGTGGCTATCGACTGCTGGCCAAGGTACCCCGCCTGCCTGACGCATTGATTGATCGCCTGGTCACCCACTTCGACACGCTACAAAAGTTGATGTCAGCCAGCGTTGAGGACCTCCAAAATGTCGATGGCGTGGGCGAGCTCCGGGCTCGCAACATCCGCGACGGACTGTCTCGCTTGGCTGAATCCAGCATTTTGGAGCGTTACGTCTGATCGACCAGCCTGAGCCTGGTCGACCGGCGTTGGCCTAGTCGATCAGTGCGGGCCTAGTCGATCGGTGCGGGAAGGGTGCGCGGGTCCTGACCATCTGGCATCGGATCCGGTTTGGGCTTCTGGGTCTTGACGATGACCCTAGGCGTGGGTGACTTCACTTCAAATTGCACATCGCTGGGCACAGAACCCAAAGTTGCGGCCTCCACGTGATAGAAGCCAGGTAGAGCCCAACTCGGCTGCTTGGAGCAGTATTCATCTGAGCGTCGACCAGACCAGTGCACGGGCACTACGGCGGGTGTGCCGGCCCTGACCACGACTTCTTGGGAGGGGATCGACCGGGGACAGTCCATGCTCGACCAGATCGGATCCTTGCCTGAGGTGATCTTGACAGCCAAGGTCTTTGGACCTGCCTTGAAGGAACAGGCCGGCAGGGTGCCGGTCAACTTCAGGTTGATCACCACCGGTCGCCCAGCAACAGCGTCAACCACCTCTGGGGTAGCCGTAATCGCACTGTCCGAGCAGGGTCCGCTGGAGGGGATTTCTGGCTCAGCGATGGCGCTGGCCGTCGGGGCACCTAGAGAGTCGAACGGCACCGGCTGGGGGCCAAACACCTGCGCCTGACTCGACTGCTGATCGGATCCGCCCTTGGTCTTCGCTGCCGCAGCAGTCGCCTGCTGTCCGGTGTCGGGGCCACCTTCGGCCAACAAAAATCTGCCCACCCCGAAGAGCACGGCAAACAAAGTGCCGCCCACCAAGAGCCGACGGGCCCAGAAGACACGTTGCGAAGGACGACTCGAGGCAGACCGTTGACGCTGGGCGCTCATGCCCCGGACAATAGCCGCCGAACTCCCAGAATCGTTGCTGCCTCGCCGAGTCAAACTCCGATCGCGCGACCTCAGCTCGTCTTCGGCTCCACCAAGTAGGTCAGGATGCTGGTGCCGTCACCAGTGATCACACTGACACCGACCTTCCACTTTGCATTGGTGAACTCACCAGTGCGAGTGGGCCCAAACGCCCCGTAGTTGCCTTTGGCATAACCCGCCTTGGTGAACTTGTCGGCGGCTGCGTCCCAGATGGCTTGGGCATCGCCTTGGGTCGGCTTCATGGTGACATTCCAACCGCCAGTGTCTGCGACGGTGACCACGGCCTGGATCTGACCATCAACCAGTGGGATGTCCTTGGGGAAGTCGTCGGGAAGCTCGACATCCTCGCCGACCTGAACCTTCGAACCATCCTCACCCTGCGCTTCGAACTTGGATCCGTCGCCCTTGACCTTGACATCGCTGCCGTCAGGAGACTTCACCGTGATGTCTCCGCACCCAGACATCAGAACTAGCCCGATCGCAAGCAAGATCGCGCTCAACACCTTCACAGACTTACGCTCGCCCATCGCCCTGCCTCGCTAACCATTGCCGTCGCATCTGTTGCGACAGTTGAGATTTCAGGCTAGCGGATCGCGAGGGTCAGAGGCGAGAGTCGGCACCAGCGCCACGGCCAAAGACTTAGGGCGACTCGCCCTCGATCTCATCGGCGCCACCAGCAGGCTCGAAGATCGGCGCATCCGGCAACTCCGACTTGGGGGTGCCCTTGAAGGTGAAGACCGCATCGGAGCCGGAGCCCTCGATGTCGACCAACACGATCTGCCCGGCACCAACCTCGCCGTAGAGCATCTTCTCAGCGAGCATGTCCTCGATCTCACGTTGGACGGTGCGGCGTAGCGGCCGCGCACCCAGCACCGGATCAAAGCCACGCTTGGCCAGGAGATCCTTTGCCGCCGGGGTCAACTCGATCGACATGTCGCGATCTTGGAGCCTCTTGTCGACCGAAGCGATCATGTTGTCAACCATGGCCACGATCTGCTCTTCGGTGAGCGGCGGGAAGACGATGACTTCGTCGACCCGGTTGAGGAACTCCGGTCGGAAGTGCTGCTTGAGCTCCTCGGAGACCTTGTTCTTCATCCGCTCGTAGTTGCCCGTGGTGTCACCGGTCTGGTTGAAGCCCAGGGCCACTCCCTTGGAGATGTCGCGGGTGCCGAGGTTGGTGGTCATGATGATCACGGTGTTCTTGAAGTCGACCACGCGTCCTTGACTGTCGGTCAGTCGACCTTCTTCGAGGATCTGCAACAAGCTGTTGAAGATGTCGGGATGGGCCTTTTCGACTTCGTCGAAGAGCACCACGGAGAAGGGCTTGCGGCGCACCTTCTCGGTGAGCTGGCCACCCTCTTCATAACCGACATAGCCCGGAGGTGAGCCGAATAGTCGGGAGACAGTGTGCTTCTCGCTGAACTCGCTCATGTCGAGCTGGATGAGAGCATCCTCGTCACCGAACAAGAACTCCGCCAGCGTCTTGGACAACCAGGTCTTGCCGACACCAGAGGGCCCAGCAAAGATGAATGACCCGCCGGGGCGCTTGGGGTCCTTCAGGCCAGCACGAGTACGACGAATAGCACGCGAAAGCGCCTTGACGGCCTCTTCCTGCCCGATGACCCGCTTGTGGAGCTCGTCTTCCATCTTGAGCAGTCGCGAGGACTCTTCCTCGGACAGCTTCACGATCGGGATGCCAGTGGCGACAGCCAAGACCTCAGCGATCATTTCTTCGTCGACTTCGGCAACGACGTCCATGTCACCTGCGCGCCACTGCTTCTCCCGCTCGCCCTTGGCCGCGATGAGCTGCTTCTCCTCGTCGCGCAGGCGGGCGGCTGCCTCGAAGTCCTGGCCGTCGATCGCCGACTCCTTGCGACGGCGTACATCAGCGATCTTGTCGTCGAACTCGCGAAGGTCAGGTGGTGCGGTCATCCGACGGATCCTCAAGCGAGCACCCGCCTCATCGATCAGATCGATTGCCTTGTCAGGCAGGAAGCGATCGGAGATATAGCGGTCTGCCAAGGTGGCTGCCGCCACCAAGGCCTCGTCGGTGATCGTCACCCGATGGTGGGCCTCATAGCGATCACGCAGCCCTTTGAGCATCTCGATCGTGTCGGCAATCGAGGGCTCTGCCACCTGGATCGGTTGGAAGCGACGCTCCAGAGCAGCGTCCTTCTCAAGGTGCTTACGATATTCGTCGAGCGTGGTGGCGCCGATGGTTTGGAGCTCTCCCCTTGCCAACATTGGCTTGAGGATCGAGGCGGCATCAATCGCGCCTTCAGCAGCACCTGCACCAACGAGGGTGTGGATCTCATCGATGAAGAGCACGATGTCGCCGCGGGAGTGGATCTCCTTGAGGACCTTCTTGAGACGCTCCTCGAAATCTCCGCGATAGCGCGATCCGGCCACGAGGGCACCAAGATCGAGGGTATAGATCTGCTTGTCCTTGAGGGTCTCGGGCACATCGCCCCGGACGATGTCTTGGGCCAGACCTTCGACGATGGTGGTCTTGCCCACGCCTGGCTCGCCGATCAGGACTGGGTTGTTCTTGGTACGGCGCGACAAGATCTGCATCACGCGCTCGATCTCATTTTCGCGCCCAATCACCGGGTCTAGCTTTGACTCACGCGCGGCCTGAGTGAGATTGCGACCGAATTGATCGAGCACCATGTTGCCCGACGGGGCCGCCTCGGGGGCAGTGGTTGCCGCTTGAGGCTCCTTGCCGCCCTGGTAGCCACTGACCAACTGGATCACCTGCTGACGCACACGATTGAGGTCTGCGCCCAACTTGTGCAGAACTTGGCTGGCCACGCCTTCGCCTTCACGGATCAGGCCCAGCAAGATGTGCTCGGTGCCGATGTAGTTGTGCCCCAATTGCAGGGCCTCGCGCAGCGACAACTCCAAGACCGTCTTGGCCCGAGGTGTGAACGGGATGTGGCCGCTGGGAGCCTGCTGCCCGGGGCCGATGTCTTCTTCGACCTGAGCCCGCACTGCTTCCAAGGAGACGCCGAGGCTCTCCAGAGCCTTGGCCGCGATGCCATCGCCTTCGTGGATCAACCCGAGCAGGATGTGCTCGGTGCCAATGTAGTTGTGCGACAACATGCGTGCTTCTTCTTGGGCCAGCACGACGACTCGACGAGCGCGATCGGTGAACCGCTCGAACATGGGGCGCCCCCTCACTTGTTTGGGCCCGGACGGGAAATCGGTGCGGTTGCCCGCACATATGGACAACTAACCAGACAGCCTACGTGTTCCGCAGTGATCTTGGATTCGCTCTCAGCGAACGGCTTGGCTATTTCCTGCGGAATCTCCCGAGCAGGCCTCTACTGGGGCTCCCCACCCTCAACTCCAGTCCGCGAGCCTCTTGAGATGCCTCAGCTTGGTTGATCGCTTTTTGGAGTCCATGTCGTACGGCGTCGTCGGAGGTGACTCGGAGAAGCTTGGCGAAGCCATCTTGAGGCCAGTTGGAGACCTCCTGAGGATTTGCGAAACGCTTGTCTGAAGCGATCAGCAAGTCAAACAGTCGATCGAGAAGTAGCTCTTGGCCCTCAGGGAGACTCGCAGGCACATGATCGGCCGAGATTGGCTCGACCAAGAGCCCGCGCTGCTGCAATGCCTCGAAGTCATCTTCGATCTGGTCGTGATAGATCTGCTGCAATCGAGCCTTACGCCCACTCTCATCAAGGGACACATCAGCGACGACTGCCTTGATCTCGTCGCTGAGTCGACTGCGCCTCGGCCGAAATCTCACCTCACCCGCACTCAGATGAGCCATCCACTTGCGCACAAACTCTTCACCCGAATGGGACTCGTAGTGGAGTTGATTGAGCCAGGGTGCGTCATAGGGTCTGATCACCTTGTCACCGCCGTCGGCCTGGGTGAAGACCGCGCGATGCAGTTGCATCCTGATGTCGAGATTGGGGCGGACCCCGATCTTGCCCTGCACATGCCCCCGGAAGTAGGTGGCGTTGAGGGGTTCGTCTGGGTCGGGCTGATTGATCACGCCAGCACGCACCAACTCCGCTATCTGCTCTGGACTGAGCATCGCCTTGAAATGCGTGACCTCACCGGGCCAGGAGAGTTGACTGATCGCTTCCAAGGGCGCCAAACGAGCGACTCGCACACTCGAGTCAAGGGCGTCGAACTGGTCACGATCGATCTGCACGACCTCATCGGCGTCAATGTGGAAGATCCAGTGATCGCCGCCGAGCGCCGCCAGGGCATGCATCGCCAGATTGGCATTGGTCACCTGGCGCACATTGAGACTGGCCGGCCGTTGCGGCTTCCAGTACGACGAGTCCGTGACGACATGCGTCACGTGGGGCTGAGCCGCCAGATAGGTCTCAATCTCGGCGTCGGGCTCATCAAGGAAGATGATCAGGTGATCGGCACCCGAGCTGAGGTTGCGCTGGCAGAAGGACCTGACGTTGTCCAAGGAGTCCTTGACCGTGCTGACTGTGAAGATCACCGGATCAGCCTAAGCCTCCTCCAAGAAGACTCAGCGTGGGCAGGTGCACCATTCGTCACGAGGCACCGATGACATCACTTCTTCGACATGCATCCCACACCCTGACCAGGTGACCTTCTTGCATGACGAACAACGAACAGGCATACACATTTGCGTGCTCCTCAATTACGCGGGGCAAGCGCGGTCGCGCTTCACAGTCATGATACCCCGCGGGGTATACAAATCAAAAGATGGACGCTCAGTGCGCCGCTTCGTAGGCCTCGCGCACGTGCGCTGGGATCCGCCCCCGGGCAGGCACCTCGTGACCCATCTCCTGCGCCCACGCACGGATCTCCGCCGGAGCCGGGCCGCTCTTGGCAGCAGCAGCCGTCGCGCGTCGTTTGCGTGGCGAGGCGTGCTGGACAAAGGGGGCAAAGGCATCACGCAATTGGTTTGCATGCTTGGCATTGAGATCGATGGAATATTCCTTGCCCTCAAGCGCAAAGACAATTGTCTCGCTGGCCTCGGAGCCATCGATATCATCAATTAGAACGACTTGAATACGCTGAGCCACTGAAACTCCTGAGAATAGAAGAGATCATTCGGAGCCAGATTAGCGAAAATCACTCAGGACGCAAAAGCGGGAACAGAATCGTTTCTCTGATGCTGGAGCCAGTTAGCAGCATGATCAGTCGGTCAACTCCCATACCCATCCCTCCAGCCGGGGGCATTCCATATTCCATGGCCTTGAGGAAGACCTCGTCCAACTCCATCGCCTCAGGGTCGCCTTGAGCAGCCAGCAAAGACTGCGCAGTAAGGCGCTCCCTTTGCACGACCGGGTCGTTGAGCTCGGAATATGCAGCCACCAATTCGACGCCATTGATGATCAAATCCCAAGCCTCATTGATGCCTGGCTTGGATCGATGCCCCTTCGCCAATGGCTTGACTTCTGCAGGGAAATCCATCACAAAAGTGGGATTGATCAGTTTGTGCTCACAAAGCTGCTCATAAAGCTCTACCACGATTTCGGCCGCACCCCACTTTGGCTGGAGCTCGACCTCATGCTTGGCGGCCTGTTGACGCAACTCATCAGCCGACGTATCAATCGTGATCTCGGTGTCTAGAGCCTCGGAGACCAGCTCATAGATCGGGGCCAAGCGCCATTCGGCCTCTAGGTCGATGATTGACCCATCACGTCCGGTGACTTGAGTGTTGCCCACAGCACGCGCCGCGTCCAAGATGATCTGTCGGGTCAACTCCATCATCGAGAATTGATCGCCGTAGGCCTGATAGGCCTCGAGCATGGAGAACTCCGCTGCATGCGTCGAGTCGAGGCCCTCGTTGCGGAAAGTCCGGCCAATCTCGTAGACCCGGTCGACGCCCCCGATCATGGCCCGTTTCAAGTCGAGCTCCAAGGCAATGCGCAAGAGCATGTCTTGGTCGAGGGCATTGAGATGGGTCTGGAAAGGACGAGCCGCTGCTCCACCATTGGTCAGCTGCAGGATCGGGGTCTCAACCTCGATGAACTCCTGATTGTCCAAAGTGTTGCGGATGCTCTTGAGCACCTTGGCCTTGGTGCGGACCAAATCGCGCGGCTCGGCGCGCTGCATCATGTCGACATAGCGCAAGCGGATCCGGGCCTCATCGCTGAGCGGGGTGTGCTCGTTGGGCAATGGGCGCAGAGTCTTCGCTGCCATCGACCAGGTGCTCGCCTGCACGCTCAACTCACCTCGGCGGGAAGTGATCACTTCACCGCGCACAGCCAAGATGTCACCCAGATCTACGAGTGCCTTGAAGCTGGCCAGAGCCTCTTCGCCAACCTCTGCCAATGACAACATCACCTGGATGTCGCTGCCGTCACCCTCACGGAGCTTCACGAAACACAGCTTGCCGGTGTTGCGGAGAAACATCACCCGACCGGCAAGCGCCACGATCTCGCCCGTCTGAGTGTCAGCCTCCAGCTCCTGCCGGTCGAACCTGTCACGGACCTCCTTGATCGTGTGGGTCCGCTCGACCTCGATCGGATAGGCCGATTGGCCTGCATCGATGATCCGCTGGCGCTTGTCGCGTCGTACCTGCATCTGCTCTGGCAGGTCATCAACCACGCCGGCGTCTTCGGAAGTCATGCAGGTCAGGTTAGTGGGCGCTAGTGGACCACCTGATCAGGCGGTGGCACCTGCTTGCTCGGACAAGACCCGTTGGAGCACCTGGGTGAAGACTTCAACCGGTTGGGCGCCGGGCACGCCGTACAACTCATCGAGCACGAAGAAGGGCACCCCGTTGGCTCCGAGCTCTGCTGCTCGGGCGATGTCTTCATGCACCTGCGCGGCGTATTCCTCACCCGACAGCACTTCGTCAACCCGGGTGGCATCAAGCCCGCAGCCCACCGCAAGATCGATCAAGGTGGCGGGATCGGCGACATTCTTGGTCTGATTGAAGTACGCCGACAAGAGCGCCTCCTGCAGTGGCCCCTGGAGCGCTGCTCCGCCAGACTCCCAAGCCAGGTGCAACAGCCTGTGGGCATCCATGGTGTTGACGCGCAGACTGTCGTGCTGGCGGAAGACCAATCCCTCCTCCGCTGCGACACCATCGACCTGGTCGATCATCTTGCGCCCGGCCTCCGGGCCGCCGCCATATTTGTGGCCAAGCCACTCGGCAACAGTGTGTGTAGGCACCTTGGGAGCCGAGGGGTCGAGTTGATAGGAGCGGAATCGGATTGTCACCGCATCTGGAGCCAACTCGCCTGAGTCGCTGAGAGCAGCTAGAGCCTTCTCCAAGCGCCGTTTGCCGATATAGCACCACGGACACACGATGTCGCTCCAGATCTCAATGCGCATACTGATCAAAACGTCTTGCCGACGGCGGCTATTCCATCGACCACCAGGTGTCTCAGCCTTCGACGTTGCGGTCAAAGACCAACTCAAGCCCCTGAAGGGTCAGACCGGGGCGGTGCTCGGTGATATTGCCGCATTCAGCAACCACTTCCGGGGCCATCGACCCCGTTGCCACCACATTCGCCTCATCGAGCTGGGTGCCCAGCTCAGCCAGGATGCGGGCAACCAAGCCATCGACCTGTGCAGCAAAGCCGTGCACCAGTCCGGATTGCAGGGCTTCAACGGTGTTCTTGGCGATAACCTGGCGGGGACGGGTGATCTCTACCTGACGCAATTGCGCACCTCGCCGACCCAATGCTTCCAGGGATATCTCCAGACCTGGCGCGATCACCCCACCGACATAGGAGCCTTGCGCGTCAACGACGTCGTAGGTGGTCGCTGTGCCAAAACCAACCACGATGGTCGGCCCGTCGTAGAAGTGCGCAGCGGCGAGCGCATTGACGATCCGGTCTGCGCCAACCTCCTTGGGATTGTCGACTCTGACCGGGATGCCGGTGCGGATGCCGGGCTCAACCACCACAGCTGGAAGGTCACCCAAGCGCCTCGACAACATCCGGCGCCATTCAACCAGCACGGCCGGCACCGTGGCGCAGACACAAACGCCTTCGACCTGCGGGCCATCGCTGCCCTCGCGCAACAGCCCGCCCAGCAGAGCGCCCCACTCATCCGCCGTACGACGCTCATCTGTCGCGAGGCGCCAGTCCTTGAGGACCTCGCCGTCTCGCACCAGGCCCAACACCGTGTAGGTGTTGCCGATGTCGACACACAAGACTGCAGTCATCGGCCGGTGATCAAGCCGGAGCCAACGGGCGCCAGGGCTGGGTCGGCACCCAACTCCACGATCGTGTTGTCGGCGTCGACGAAGACCACACTGGGTTTGAATCGCCGAGCCTCTTCGGTGGTCATCTGGGCATAGGCGATCAGGATCACCACGTCACCAGGGTGCACCAAGCGCGCTGCCGCGCCATTGATACCAAGCACACCCGTGCCTCGCCGCCCAGCAATCGTGTAGGTCTCCAAGCGAGCACCATTGGTGACATTGACGATGTGGACGAGCTCGCCGGGCAGCAGATCAGCAGCGTCCAAGAGGTCTTCGTCGACAGTGACCGACCCGACGTAGTGCAAGTCGGCCTGAGTGACCGTGGCCCGATGGATCTTGCTCTTCATCATGGTGCGCAGCATCAACTGCTCCTTTCATCAGACGAGCCCAGCTCGACCGCGACGTTGTCGATCAGTCGGGTTTGACCCAGTTGCGCAGCGACGAGGAGCCTCGCCGTCCCGCTCGACGGTGCTGGCCCCAGGTTGGTGGAGGTGAGCCGCAGATAATCCACCTCCACGCCCTTGACCTGCCTCAACACCGCTTCTGCGGCGGAGAGCACGGCGGCCGCGCCCTGCTGACCTGATCGCGCACCAGCGGTCAGCGCCTGCGACAAAGCCACAGCACGCGAGCGCGCGGCATCGTCGAGATAGCGATTGCGACTACTCATCGCCAAGCCGTCGGGCTCACGCAAGGTGGCCGCACCGACGATCCGCACCGGCAGGCAAAGGTCGGTGACGAGTTGCCTGATCAACACCAACTGCTGATAGTCCTTCTCGCCGAAGACGGCTACGTCGGGGCCGAGCAGCCCGAACAGCTTGGCCACCACCGTCAGCACGCCCGCGAAATGACCAGGCCTGGCGGCACCTTCAAGTATTTCCGCCTTGGGGCCCGGATTGATCGTGACCTCCGGGTCGCCATCGGGGTACACCTGAGTCACGTCGGGCACGAAGACCACATCGACTCCGTGATCGGCACAAATCATCAAGTCGGCTTCGAGAGTGCGCGGATAACGGTCGAGATCCTCACCGACACCGAATTGCAGCGGGTTGACGAAGATGGAGGCGACCACGGCGCCTGACTCACCAACCTCGCTCCTGGCTCGGGTCAGCAATGAGGCATGGCCATCGTGCAGCGCACCCATGGTCGGCACGAAGCCGATCTCACCCCGGCTCGCGAGAGCCTCGCTCAACTCCTCACGGGTGTTGGCGATGATTGGCCGCGCGGTCACCTGTCATTCAACTCAGGCGTGGACACTCGGCCCTCATAACGGGCAAGCGCATGGTCAAGGATGCTGATCAAGCGCGCGCCTCGGATGCCCAGAAGCCGCCCATCGAGCATGGCCTTGTTGGCACTGGCCTTGGCCATCGCGACGTAAGCCGGGATGCTTGCTGGTGCTGAAGTCGCCAAGTCATCCAAGTGAGCCTGCACCGTGCGCACGTCGCCACGCACGATTGGCCCGGTCAAGGCTTCACTGCCCTTGGTCAAGGCATTGTCGAGGGCGGCTTCGAGAAGTGGTTTCAACACGGTGGCCGGAGACTCAGCACCGGCTTCGACCAGGATGTCCATCGCTTGGTTGACCAGGGTGACCAAGTGATTGGCACCATGGGCCAAGCCAGCGTGATAGAGCACGCGCTTGTCTTCGGCGACAAACATCGCGATGCCACCGAGATCGTCGACCAGGCTCTGCACTTCGACCCGGGCCACATCCTCGGCAGTAACCCCGAAGACACAGCCCTTGAGTCGCGGCAGGTCAAGCGCCGTACCGGTGAAGGTCATTGCCGGGTGCATCGCGATCGTGTGGGCACCAACTTCGGCGGCTGCTCGGAGTACGTCGAGCCCGTGCCGACCAGAGGTGTGCGCGACGTATTGGCCTTTGCGGATCACGCCGGAGCCAACGAGCGAGACCACGACATTTTCCAACATGTCATCGGGCACGGTCAGCAACAGAAGATCGGCCGCACGAGCAACGTCAGTGGGCTTGCAGACCTCGACGCCGGGCAGCAGAGCAGCGATGCGTTCGCGCGTCGCCTCGGATTCACCTGAGACAGCAACGACCTCGTGCCCAACAGCACGAAAAGCAGCAGCAAGGACCGCACCAACACGGCCTGCGCCGACAACCCCAATCCGGGCCATGACTCATTCGCCTTTCGTTCCAGTCCACAAGGGGTACCGGACTACTCAATGATTGACAATCAGAAGCGTACGCGCCCCATTCCCAGTGTCGAAACCCCTTCGCACGGTGGGCTAGGTCACAAAATCGGGCAGATTGGGCTCACCCTGCCACGGGTGCTCAAGGCGACCATCGACCAGCAGGGCCGAGACGCCTCGGGAGTCCAGGAGACTGAGCCACTCAATCAGATCGGCTCGGCGATCCTGGGTCACCAGCCAACCCATCAACCGTTGTTGCACGGGTACGACGGTCTGCGCGAAGGGCAGCTCAGACCAGATCTGCTGCGTGCTCTCCACGAGCTTCTTCCAGTACGCCGAGTCAGCGGCGGCCACCCCGCGGAAGTATTCCCACATGTCGATCGGGAGCACTTCGGTAACAAAAACGCGGGTGACCTCGGGATCGCCGAAGGCCCTGACGGACTCCAGGGACAGCTGCTTCGTGGCCATCCGATCGGTCAGATCAGCCAGATCCTTCGGCACAGTGGTGATCGAGTCGGGGCGCGAGCGCCACAGATAGACCGGCTCGGTGAGCACGTCGATGCTGCGCGCTGCGAGCAAGGCGGCCGTGATCGCCGGTTGATCCTCATAGCGGATCTCCTCGGGGAAACGCAGGTCCTGCCACACCGAGGAGCGATAGAGCTTGTTCCAGGCAAAGACATCGGCCAGCAACAACGGGTGACTCGAGATGGTGACACCGCGCAACTCCGTTTGGTGATTGCGTTTCATCAATGGGGTGGTCCACTGGCGCACCCCATCCCAGCGATCGGCGCGCCCGATCACGATCTCGCTCTCACCCTGCTCAGCAGCCCTGACCAGCCGACTCCACGAGCCGACCGGGAGTACATCGTCACTGTCCAGGAAGGCGACAAGTGGTGCCTGCACCAGGCCCAACCCGGTGTTGCGCGCGGCCCCGAGACCGGCATTGTCTTGGCGCACGATCCGCACCAGACCCTTGACCTGACGGCGTTTGGCCCATCGCTCCACGATCTTCACGGAGTCATCGGGTGAGCCGTCGTCCACGACGATCAACTCCCAGTCATGGAAGTCTTGCTTCTCCACACTGGCCAAGCACTCGGGCAGCCACTGCGCCACGTCGTACACCGGCATGACCACAGAGAGCCGCACCGGTCTCGCCTCGCGTCGCAGCCTCATGATCGCCTCAACTTGATCGCCTCAACTTGATCGCCTCAACTTGATCACATCGTCAAGGAGCGTACGAGCCCGCGCCGCAAACGAATGCTCTTTCGCGACCTGGGCGGCGGCGGCCCGTCGCGCCGTATCGTCGCCAAATACCGACAGATCCGACACGAGGCGTCGCAAGTCGGAGCCATTGCGCGCGATCTGCACAGAGTCGCCGAAGGTCTCCTTGATGCCGGGCACGTCGTCACTGATCACCCGGGCTCCCGCAGCGACGGCGTCGAAGAGCCGGTTCGACATGAAGCCGCCTGCCCGCATGTCGTCACGGTGATCACAAAGTACGACGGACGCGGCGCGGTAGGCGGCTCCGACCTTTTCGTTGGCCAGATGTTGACCGGCGATCATCGACTCGGGCAGGTAGGTCTCCCAGTCCTGGCCGTAGACGGTCAGCGGAAGACCCGCCTCGGCAGCCGCCATCACCAGTGGACGCACCGACTGCCTGGAGTTGCCGACGAACAACACCTGAGCCCCGGTGTCGGGCTCGGCCAAGTCGGGATGGAAACGGCTCGGCTCGGTGGCTTGCAGGAGCGGCACCACATCAGCAGACCACTCGTCGCGCCAGCGCTGCGCGCACGAAGCACTCGCCACGTAGACCAAATCAAGTCCGCCAAGCTCCGACTCGGTGACTTGGTCGGCGTCATAGATCACCCACGCGAGATTCGTCTTGCCGGGCACCGGCTCTAGGGGCTTCTCACCACGCAGCACGAGGTTGACGTCGTCATACTCGGTGGTCTCCCGGGCAAACGCCGGCCGCGCATCGATGACGACATCTTGGCCCAGCGCTCGCAACTGCTCGGCCAGCAACTCGGCGAAATGGCTGTCTCCCCAACGCCAGCCGCGCGGGCCTGGAGGCGAGCACTGCTTGAGTGCCCAGCGTAAGCGTGGCGGTCGTTCATCGACCTGCAATCGCGGCACGCCAGCATTGGTGAAGCCGCAGGCCTGCCAGGCCACTTGATGTGAATCGCCGGGGGCAAGATCTCCGATGCCGAGTGCCACCCGCTTGCGGTGAGCCAGCACCGATGACCTGGGCTCGACAGCCAAGGAGTCGGATTCGCCACGACGAGCCAGGCACACATCGCCAAGACCAGGGACCCGCACTCCTCCGATGCCACGGGCGTCGTCGAGCGGAAAGCCCTCGAGCAAGTGCAGATCTCCCCACAGTCCCGCACTTCGGATCACCCCTCGCTCATCGAGGACTACCGGCGCGACGGCACGCACATCGCCTCTGTCCAGTCGCTCAATCAGTGGCCTCAGCCAACCGCGATTGACGATCGTGCCGACCTTCAGCGAGATCACCGTCGGCGCATCCGGCCGTTGCGCAAGTACGACGATCCGGTCATCGATGGCCTGCGCCGCCCGAGCGATTGCGTGAGCGAATCGGTCATCGTCATCCAGCACCACCGAGATCGCGCACTCGGGGTCATTGGCCCGTTGCCAACGCAAGGCACGCAGCGTCCACCAGAGCTCCCGCCAATCAGGGCTGGCCGAGATCTGCACCACCACATCGGTCTGGACGGGCTCGTCGATTGCTGCGGCTTGGCCAATCGCACTTCGCCACCATGTCCCCAAGCCCTCAGGCCCTGGGTCAAAGTCGCAAGCCACCGGATCCAGATGCCCCAAGTAGTGGCCGATCGGGCCCTCAGGATGATCGAGCGCATCTGGATGAGCCGACAGATAGCGCGCCGTCTCAAACATCGGATGCACCTGCGCATCAAAATGACGCCCGCGCAGATAGGCGACGAATGGGTCGTCGGCCCCGGCCTTGACCGGATGCAGCAGCCTGAATGTCGCGCCGTCGAAGAGCGGATTGGGTGATCCCCCGCCACTCAGGTAGTGGCGCACGGCCTCGACCCGGTCGATGATGCCGGTCTGGGCGGCGTACCACTCGAGGTCGAAGAGCGGCGAGTCGACGAGCAGACGCTCGACCTCACCTCCAGAGCGACGCAGAAGCCGCTTCACGGCCGCGGAATCGTCTCCAGATAGGCCGTCAGGGCATCGACCATGTCGCGAGGCACGAAGCCGGTTGCCTTGATCTTGGCGAGGTCGAGGGTGCTCTTGAGGGGTCTCGGCGCAATCTGCTGACCCTCAGCGGTCAGATGGGAGAAGTAGACCTCGGTGCTGACTGCGGCCACATCGGAGTCAGTGCGGCCCCGATCGAGGAAGACCTCCTTGGCAATCTCGGCCCAACTGAATGAGTCGCCGTCGCACGACAGGTTGTAGGTGCCCGGCTCGGCACCCACCTTGATCAGATGGATCGCGCCTCGAGCCAGGTCATCAGCGAAGGTCAATCTGCCGATCTGATCATCAATCACCGATGGCGAGATGTCGCGATCAGCCAAGGAGGCCATCGTCTTTACGAAATTGTTGCCGCCACCGACGACCCAGCTGGTGCGGATTATGTAGTGATGCGGCAGGGTCGCGACGATCGCATCGCCGGCTGCCTTGGTCTGACCGTAGACGCCAAGCGGCGAGAAGGCCTCGGTCTCGGTGTGGGGCTCTTGGGTGCCGTCGAAGACATAGTCGGTCGAGTAGTGCACGACGGGCAGATTGTGGCGATGGGCCAGGCGCACCAGATTGGACACCCCGGTCACATTTGCCGCCCACGCACTTTGCCGACCCTCATCGGTCTCGGCCGCATCCACGGCGGTGAAGGCCGCCGCGTTGTAGATCACGCCGTACGACGACCACGGCAGCGCCGTGGCCAAGTCGGGGCTGGCCAGGTCGATCTCGGGGAGGTCAACGCCATGAGCATTGGGCAGCCGCTTCATCAACTCTGCTCCGACCTGCCCCTTGCAGCCCACCACGAGCGCGGGCTTCTCGGTGAAGGGGACCACCTCGGCCAGGCGGGGGTGCTCCTGATCTGCGGTCGACAACTCGGCTTCGCCCAATGGGATCGGCCAGGGAATGTTGGCGGTCTCATCGGCGAGATTCAAGAAGGTGTAGGAGTCACGGGCTTGAGCCGACCAGTGCTCGTTGACCAGATATGAGTAGACGGTGTCGTCGACCAGGGTCTGGTAGGAGTTGCCGACGCCACGGGGCACGAAGACCGAGGTCTCGGGCCCCATCTCGATGGTGAAGGTCTTGCCGAAGGTCTTGCCTTCGCGCAGATCGACCCAGGCCCCGAAGATCTTTCCGCTTGCGATCGAGACGAGCTTGTCCCAGGGCTCCGCATGCACCCCACGGGTAGCGCCTCGAGAGTCATTGAAAGACATGTTGTTCTGGATCGGGGCGAAGTCGGGCAACCCGAGGGCCACCATCTTCTCGCGCTGCCAGTTCTCCTTGAACCAACCCCGGTTGTCACCATGCACAGGCAGGTGGATCACGAGGAGCCCCGGGATCGGGGTCATTTCAATACTCAGCTCAGTCATCGCAGGCTCCCTACTGCCCAGCCTGGGCGTATTTCGCCTCGGTCTCGGCCTTCTGTGGCCGCCACCAGTCTTCATGGGCGCGATACCAGTCGATGGTCGCGGCCAAGCCTTCTTCGAAGTTGGTCATCGAAGGAGACCAGCCGAGCTCGGTACGCAATCTGGTGGAGTCAATCGCATAGCGCAGGTCGTGGCCGGCCCGATCGGTGACATGGTCGAAGTCGTCTTCGGCCCGGCCCATCAGCCGCAAAATCGTCTGCACCACCTCGAGATTGTTCTTCTCCCCATCGGCGCCGATCAGATAGGTCTCGCCAGCCACACCACGCTCGACGATGCGGAGCACGGCCGAGCTGTGGTCTTCGGCATGGATCCAGTCGCGCACATTGAGGCCCTGGCCGTACAGGCGCGGCCTGATCCCATCGATCAGATTGGTGATCTGGCGGGGGATGAACTTCTCCACGTGCTGGTAGGGGCCGTAGTTGTTGGAGCAGTTGCTCAGGGTCGCGTGCACACCGAAGGAGCGCACCCAGGCGCGCACCAACAGGTCAGAGCCGGCCTTGGTCGATGAATACGGGCTGCTTGGGTTGTAGGGCGTCGACTCGGTGAAGCGCTCCGGGTCATCGAGCTCCAGGTCGCCGTACACCTCATCGGTGGAGATGTGGTGCATCCGCACCCCATGGCGCCTGACGCCCTCCAGCAGGGTGTAGGTGCCGACCAGATTCGTGTGAATGAAGGGCGAGGGATCGTTGAGCGAGTTGTCATTGTGCGACTCAGCGGCGTAGTGCACGAGCACACCGTCACCTTTGGCCAAGTCAGCGCACAGGCTGTCGACCAACTCAGCATCGGCGATATCGCCTTCGATCAGCTCGACCCGGTCGGACGGCAGGCCTTGGAGCGTACGCCGATCACCGGCGTAAGTGAGCAGGTCGAGGACCTTGACCTGCGCGTCGGTATTGGCCACCAGATGGCGTACGAAATTGGAGCCGATGAATCCAGCGCCCCCGGTGACGAGAAATGACGAAACCATAACGACTACCTTATGGGCATGCGCGGAATCATTTTGGCAGGAGGCACCGGGTCGAGATTGCACCCGATCACCTTGGGCACCAGCAAGCAGTTGCTGCCGGTCTATGACAAGCCGATGATCTATTACCCCTTGTCGACCCTGATCCTTGCCGGGATCAGGGACATCTTGGTGATCACGACACCTCACGATGCTCCCGGTTTCGAGCGTCTGCTCGGTGACGGGTCACAGTTCGGCGTCAACATCACCTATGTGCAGCAACCCTCACCCGACGGTCTCGCCCAAGCCTTCATCCTCGGCGAAGACCACGTCGGCTCGGAGGCAGCCGCTTTGGTGCTGGGCGACAACATCTTCCACGGCACGGGTCTGGGCACCCAACTCCAACGCTTCAAGGAGATCGACGGTGGCGCGGTCTTCGGCTATCGCGTGGCCGATCCGACCGCCTACGGTGTCGTCGAGTTCGACGCCGATGGCAGGGCGATCTCATTGGAGGAAAAGCCAACCAAGCCCAAGAGCCACTACGCAGTGCCGGGCCTGTACTTCTATTCCAATGACGTGGTGGCGATCGCAAAGGACCTCAAGCCCTCCCCGCGTGGCGAGTTGGAGATCACCGATGTCAACCGGATCTACCTCGAGCAGGGGCGCTTGCAGGTCGAGGTGCTCCCCCGAGGGACGGCATGGCTGGACACCGGCACTTTCACGACCTTGCTGGAGGCCGGCAATTACGTCGCCACGATCGAAAACCGTGAAGGCCTCAAGATCGGCTCCCCAGAGGAGGTCTCTTGGCGGATGGGCTTCCTCAGTGATGCCGAGTTGGCCGAGCGGGCCGAGCCGCTGGTCAAGAGCGGCTATGGCTCCTATCTCTTGGGCCTTCTTGACGACTGACTTCTAGATAAGTCCTTTGTCCTTCAAGAACTGCCTGGCCACATCGTCTGGTTTGAGCCTTTCGGCATCCACCTTGGCATTCATCCTGGCCAGATCCCCGGTGGTCAACTCCTCGGAGAGTTTGTTGAGGGCATCGGCAGCCTTGGGGTTGTCTTTGATCCAGGCCGAGTTGACGATCGGCACCAGATTTTCGGCATTCTGCAACTGCTTGTCGTCTTCGAGTACGACGATGCCCGCCGCGTCGAGGGTTCCGTCGGTGGACGACACCTGAGCCAACTCCACCTGCCCGTCGGTCAGGGCACGTTTGGTCTCGGCACTACCAAAGCCCAAGGGCTCGATCTTGCTGATCTCGATGCCATAGACCTCCTTGAGACCTTTGGCGCAGTCCTGGCGGGTGCTGCAGTCACTGTTGGCCGCCAAGGCGATCGGCTGGCCCAGGGCCGCGAGGTCACTGAGGGTGCGCAGACGATGGGTTTCGGCGTACTTCGCCGTCACTGCATATGCATTTGCATTTGCGGCCTCCGCTGGCTCCAGGGGAGTCACTCCCCGCGGCGTAGCCAGTGACTTGAGCACCTCGAGGGTTGCTTCTGTGTCTGGGCTGGAGACCGGCTGCGCATCGGGTCCGTTTGCCTTGCGGTTGAGCGCTTCGGTGAATGAAGACAGGTAGTCGGCCGACACCTGGACTTGCCCCTTCTCCAAGACTGGGAGATAGACATCACGCGTGGAGAAGTTCTTCACCGTGGTCTGATAGCCGGCGTCACGAAGCAGGAGTCCATAAAGCGCGGTCATCACTTGGGCTTCGGTGAACTGCTGGCCGACGATGGTCACCTTGCCCATGGGTGCCTTGCTCTGAGCGTCGTTCTCGGCGAACTTGTCTTTGCCGCATCCGCTGATGAGCAGTGCCAATGCTGCTACCAGGGCCAGCACAAATGTCTGTCGAAGTATTCGCTGTTGGGGCATGTCTAGACCTTAGCGACCCAAGGCTGGTCGGGCTACCAAGTCTTCACTTGACACTTTAACCATTCTCAGCGCTAGGCTGGCCTTTTGTGACTCCACCCAACGCCTCTCCCACGATCGAGGCAATCGATCTGGTCAAGACCTTCGGCGACATGACCGCAGTCGATCGGGTTTCCTTCCAAGTCCCCACAGGCAGTGTCTTGGGCCTGCTCGGCCCCAATGGCGCGGGCAAGACCACGACCGTGCGCATGATGACCACCTTGACCCCTCCCACGTCAGGAACCGGCCGCATCGCCGGGCATGACATCATCAAGGAGCCTGCCGCCGTACGCCGCAGCATGGGCTTGACCGCCCAATCTGCAACTGTCGATGAGTTGCTGACTGGTCGAGAAAATCTCCGGCTGATCGCCGACCTCTACGGCATCGACAAGCAGCGCACCCGCTCCTTGGCCGACGAACTCCTCGAGCGCTTCTCGCTCACCGATGCCGCGGACAAGGTGGCCAAGCAGTATTCAGGAGGCATGCGCAGACGCCTCGACTTGGCGGCCAGCCTCGTTGCCGCTCCTCCCGTGCTCTTCCTGGACGAACCCACAACCGGTCTCGACCCCAGATCCAGACAGGAGTTGTGGGAGGTGCTTCGTGGCCTGGTCAAAGAGGGCACCACCTTGCTGTTGACCACGCAATATCTCGAAGAGGCTGACAACCTGGCCGACAACGTCATCGTGATCGACAAGGGGCGGATCATCGCCGAGGGCACCCCCTTGCAATTGAAGGATCGTTCTGGAGCAGCCCGCCTCGTGGTGACTCTTTCTCGGCCTGAAGACATCCCACAGGCACACGAGTTGCTCAAAGGAGTGATCCCAGAGCTCCATCTCGACGAAGACGTGCGGCAGTTCAGCGGGCCGGCGGATCTTGCGTCGATCAATACCTTGGCGAGCCTGCTCGCCGATCACGAGATCGAGGTCGATGACCTTGGCCTAAAACGGCCCAGCCTCGACGATGTCTTCTTGAGCTTGACCGGCCACCGCGCAGAGGAGGCCGCAAAATGAGCGCCAGCTTCGGTCGACAGATCCGATCACTCGTGCGGCGCAACCTGATCCACATCAAACGCCAGCCAGAGGCCCTCACCGATGTCACGATCCAACCGGTGATGTTTGTGCTGCTCTTCGCCTATGTCTTCGGCGGCTCGATCAACATCCCCGGAGGCAGCTATCGCGAATGGCTGCTGCCCGGCATCATGGCCCAGACGATGGCCTTCTCGTCATTCGTGGTGGCAATCGGGCTCAACAATGACCTCCAGAAGGGGATCATCGATCGCTTCCGGTCGCTGCCCATCCACCGCCCTTCGGTGCTGCTGGCTCGCGCGATCTCGTCGGTGATGCACTCAAGCATCGGCATCGTGGTGATGTCATTGACTGGTCTGATCGTCGGCTGGAGGATCCACGAAGGAGTCGGCAAGGCACTCTTAGCCTATCTGCTCTTGTTGCTCTTCGGCTTCGCGATGATCTGGATCGGCATCCTGGTGGGCTCGAGCATGGACTCACCTGAGGCCGTCAATGGCGTCATGTTCGCCACGATGTTCCCGATCACCTTCTTGGCCAATACCTTTGCTCCCCCAGAGGGGATGCCGACATTTGTGCGGGTCATCGCGGAGTGGAATCCCATCTCCGCCCTCGTGCAGGCCATGCGGGAGCTTTGGGGCAACACTGGCAATTTCCCAACCCCTGAAGCTTGGCCACTGCAGCATCCGGTGCTGGTCTCAATCGGCTGGTCGGTCCTGATCTCCGTGGTGGTGGCTCCAATGGCACTGCGCGCCTACAACCGGCGTACGACGAACTAGCCGCCCGCGGGCAGCCACTCTCAGCACCGGTCAACGTCATACGAACCGGCAAGAATCTCGCTTGCGTCATCCAAATCGAGGCCATATGGCCACGCAACGCATGACGCAAGTCGGCGTACGCACGAAACGCATGACGCAAGTCGGCGTACGGCTGCGACGGGGGGCTGGCGCCAGCTCACGTGCGGCGACGTCAGGGCGTACGTCGAGTCAAAGGGCGCAGCCGAAGGCTCAACTTGGCCTGGCCACCGCCCGTTGCACCAGGGACATGCCAGCGTCGAGCAGTAGAGCGATCGCAGCCACGATGATCGAGGCGCCAATCACCTCGGCACCATCTTGGCTGTCATAGCCGTGCACGATGATCCGCCCCATGCCCGGGCCGGCCACCAGCGCGGCAACGGTAGCCGTCGCCCACACCTGCACCAGCGCGAGTCGCGCCCCCGAGACGATCACCGGCAGGGCAGCAGGCAACTCAACGCCGATGAGCACTTGGCGCCCTGACATGCCCATCCCCTTGGCTGCCTCGACCAAATCTGGGTCGACGCCTCGCATTGCCGTATAGGTGTTGGTCACGATCGGTGGCAGGGCAAAGGCGGTCAGGGTGAGCAGGGTGGCCAGACCTGCGCGACCGAAGGGTCCGAGAGTGTCGCTCCCGACGAAGCCCAAGGACAACAGCGACAACAATGCGATCACTGGGATGGCTCGGCCGACATTCGACAGGTTGATGGCCAGGACCCCGCCCTTGCCCAGGTGACCCAGCCAGAGCGAAAGCGGCAGACCTATCGCGGCTGCGATCAACATGGCTGCGATCGTCAGCAGTGAGTGCTCAGCCAGACGGTGCCAGACCCCGTCATCTCCCTGCCACGTGGCAGGGTCAGCAAACCAACCCCAGACATCAATCCGCCAGACAGTCATGTCGCCACCTCGGTACGTCGTACCCAAGGAGTGAGCACTCGCTCCACCAGCACCAAGAGCAGATCCAGCACCAGGGCAAGCAAGACGCACAGGACGCTGGTCGCCAGCACCTGGGCCTTGAAGTTGGTGCGTTGGCCATCAAGCAACATGCCGCCGAGCCCGCCAGCGTCGAGGATGGCACCTACCGTGGTCAGGGCAACAGCCGACACCACTGCCACCCGGAGGCCCGCCATCACAGTGGGCAGAGCCAGGGGCACCTGCACCTTCAGCAGGAGGGCGCCGTCACTGTGACCGACCCCGCGGGCAGACTCAATCACTTCGGGTGGCACTGCTCGCAGGCCATCCAAGATCGCCCGCACCAGGATCGTCAAGGAGTACAGCCCCAGCCCGAGCACGACCGTCTGCACAGTCAACCCGCTCAAAGGCACCAGCAGCGAGAAGAGGGCCAGTGACGGGATCGTATAGATGGCAGTGGTCGAGCCCAACAAGATCGATTCCAATCTCGGGTAGCGTCGAGACAACCACGCCAGCGGGAGAGCAATGACCAGACCCAGCACCACTGACGCCAGCACGATGCCGAGATGTTGCATGGTGGCGTCAGCCAGCTCCGTACGCCGAGTCAACAGATATTCACCGCAAATCCACTCGTTGCGGGTCAGGCAGTTGTCCACTGCGAGAGGAGCAGGTGCCAGTGCCATCACAGGGTGAACCTAGCGCGAATCCGATGATCGAGCTGTCAGGCGTGACCAAGACCTACCCAGGTGGCACTCAGGCGGTCAAGGAGCTCGACCTCGTCGTGCAGCAGGGCGAGATCGTCTGCCTGGTCGGTCCTTCTGGATGCGGCAAGTCGACCACCTTGAAGATGATCAACCGTCTGATCGAGCCCACCTCCGGCACGATCTGGGTCAATGGCATCGACATCACCCAGACAGACCCCGTGCAACTCCGCCGCAGCATCGGCTATGTGATCCAACATGTCGGGCTCTTCCCGCACCAACGCATCTTGGCAAATGTGATGTCTGTACCCCGATTGCTCGGCGTACCCAAATCCGTCGCTGCATCTCGAGCCCAAGAATTGCTCGCCCAGGTCGGGCTGGACCCAGCTGACTTCGCAAAGCGCTATCCTCACCAGCTCTCAGGCGGGCAACAACAACGCGTCGGCCTGGCCCGGGCCTTGGCTGCCGACCCACCGGTGCTGCTGATGGATGAGCCCTTTGGAGCCGTCGATCCACTGGTCAGGGTGCATTTGCAAGATTTCTTCCTCGACCTGCAAAAGACCCTGCACAAGACGGTCGTGATGGTGACTCATGACATCGACGAAGCCGTGAAGATGGGTGATCGCGTCGCGGTCTTCAACACTCACGGCGAGCTGGCGCAATTTGCCAAGCCAGCCACTCTCCTCGCGCAGCCAAGCGATGACTTCGTGGCTGATTTCGTCGGCCGCGCCAGAGGGCTACGCCGCTTGGCGGTGACCCCGATCAACCCCGAGCGGTTGCTGCCTCTCGACACCATCGCGGTGTCTCAACTTGGCGCAGCCGTCGACCGCAGGGCCTCACTTGAGGATGTACTGGCCCTGATGATGCGGGAGGACAAGCCCATGGTCGGGGTCACCGACGGGCCGAAATTCATCGGCATACTCACCCCAGACAGTGTGCACGCAATGTTGCGAGCCGACATCCAAGATGACCTGGCGGATTGACCCGCCGGAGTAGGGCTCAGGCGGTTTCGGTCTGCTCCGCGGCCCGGTGGCGAGCGCTGGCTTGGTCGGCCTCCCACTCGGCCAGGGCTTGCACTGACGGCTCACCGGGAGCAATCCATTCGGTGAGGGCCTCATCTGCCTCGGTGCGTTGCTCGGCCAGCGACTGCTCGAGCTCTGTGACTCGGTCTTTGGCGCTCTTCAGCTCATCTGCGGTGGCGGTCAACTTGGCCGCGGACTCAACTGCGGCACGTTGGTGAGTGACCACCTCGTGCTCCAACTCGCGTTGCACCTTGGTCGACTCTGCCAGGCGCTCGGTCATCACCGAGGTGAACTCCGCATGATCTGCGGCGCGCTCGGCGTACAACGACTTGTAGGCATTGGCGGTAGCAGCCCGCTCGCGCGCGCTCTCTTGGCGAGATTGCAGCACTTCGGTCCACATGATCCGCAGCGCCGCCCATGCAAAGGCAATGGCACCCACACTGGCCAGGCTCAACCAGAACGATGATTGAGTCGGCAGGGCGAGGACCACCGCGGCGGTAGCAACCGAGAGGAGCAGCACCGCTACGGTGACGCGGACACTGCGCTGACGACGACGTTGAGGAGTTGCAGCTGCCATGCGATGAGCGTATGGCTTGGAGCACGGCTCAGGGCACACGACACGCGCGCTCCAGCAGAAGCGCGAAGACCATCATCAGTCCACTTCCCACGGCGGCCACGAGCGAGCGGAGCATCCGGGGCCCGGCAGCCACATCGGCAACCCCCAACTGGGCAATCGCATAACCGACGAAGGCGCCCAAGAAGAATGCCCCGACCAGGGCACAGGCCTTGCCCAACACCAGGCGGTTGACCGCCTGCTCAGCGCTCAGGGCCATCCGGTCTCGACGCAGCGTACGTCGGGTGAGCCATGCCGAAGCCCCCACAATCAGGGCGACGAATCCGACCAGGAAGATCACCGACCAAGAGACACTCGGCTCAACCCAGCCCAGTCTCAAGGCCAGGGGCCGGATGCCCCATCCAAGCAGCAGACCTATCACGCCTGAAGCAGCGAGTGCTGCTGGCCGGGTCAGTTGGAGATTGCCGCTTGGTGGCTCGCGATCAGGAGTCTGGGGTCTCAAGGACCAGGTCTTCAAGCTTGGTCACTCCGGAGCGATCAGCGGCCTCCAACAGGCCCTCGATCGGCCCGACACCGGGGAGTTCGGCGTCTGGCTCAATGTCATACCAGGGCTGTAGCACGAACGCCCGCTCTCCTGCCCTGGGGTGGGGCAGGATGAAATCAGGATCGTTGATCCGGCGATCACCGACCACGATCAGATCGACATCCAGAGTGCGCGGCGCATTGTGGACGCTTGGATCGCGCTCTCTGCCGAATGCCGACTCAATCGCCAGACAACGCTCTAGCAGGGTGCGCGATGACAAAGTGGTGTCGATCAAGACCACCGCATTGAGGAAGTCCTTGGCATCTTCTGGTGACTCCACTGGCACGGTTTCGTAGACGGCCGAGACCGAGGTGACCCACACGTCTGGGGTGTCGGCAAGAGAGTTGACCGCACCTTGGAGGCTCAAGAAGCGCTCGCCCAGATTGGATCCGATCGCCAGTACTGCCCTTCGGATCGGGTGCATTTCACCGGTCAAGGTGTCGGCATTGATCGCGTGAGGATTGGGAGTTTCAGTCATCTCGGCTCCGGTTTATGGTCAGGGCGACATCGGAAAAGGTCGCCTGGATCGGGGCATGGGGCTTGTGCACGGTCACTGCTACTGAAGAGACCAGGTCACGGCTCAAGCACACGTCTGCAATGCGTTGTGCCAATGTCTCGATCAGGTCGACCGGGTCGTTGGTGACGCAGGCCACCACGTCTTCCACCAACCCCCCATAATCGACAGTCTGGGCAAGATCATCGTGATGGGCTGCGACCCGAGTGTCCACCGACAAAGCCAGGTCGATCACGAACACCTGCCCGTCACGACGCTCGTGTTCGAACACGCCGTGATGCGCGTGGACCTCGATCCCGCGAATCTCGAGTAGATCTCC